>Ga0209700_103045_pt1 | contig 32836 bp, 12 predicted proteins | sample SiratroredBW_FD_187528 | JGI IMG/M metagenome (GOLD analysis project Ga0209700, IMG submission 187528) | Root nodule microbial communities of legume samples collected from California, USA - Siratro red BW (SPAdes) (version 2) | ecosystem: Host-associated > Plants > Roots > Nodule | place: USA...
GACATCAATATTAGGTAAAAATAATATGAGATTGATCAATTGATCCTAATTTTTTTATTTTTATTTTTCATTATTGTTTAATTAATCTTAAAATAATTTGTGTAGATTTAAGAAAGAGAATTTAGAAGTTACAAATTATATTTAAAGACATACCAAATGATAGGATCGAAAGATAAATATAATACCATAATAGGAGACCTGAGACTCTACGATCAAGATTATTGTCTTGACAAACATGATTTATCTTTTTAACTTAGACTTATTTTATATACTTATAAGTTATATTCAGTGTGATGTATATTATTTGCAGTTAACTACATATAGAGAAGGATTTGAAAACACATTTATTTGAAATTGCTTTATATTATTTGCAGTTAACTACATATAGAGAAGGATTTGAAAACGCATTTATTTGAAATTGCTTTTGAAATGGATGTAGAGCCTAAGTTGTAAAATAAAATATTGAGAATGAAGTTATTAAATCACCTCAAGAGTCATTTAGAATTGATTATTTTTATTTTTTTGTATATTGTATATAGATAAAGCAATTGCTAAACTCCAAAATAGATTTGAACAATTTAAAATATATGAAAATATTTTTAGTTTTTATTTAGTATTAAAAATTTAAAGTTATTGGGTTGTGTACTTTTGAAAGAAAAATGCTTAAACCTTGAAAAAGTATTTGAAACATGATAATTTATTGGATCTTGATGGCTTAGATTTATTTTCAGAATTAAATATCTTAAAGGAGATTATAGGATTGGAAAATGATAAACCAATTGACATTCTTAATTATATAAAAAGAATAAATTTTTTTCCAAATACATATATAACATGTAGAATAATGTAACAATTTCAGTATCAATTGCTTCAACTGAAAGGAGTTTTTCAGAACTTAAACTAATAAAATCTTATTGAAGATCAACAATGTCAACAAAGATTAAATGGATTAGCTTTATTGTCTATTGAAAAAATATGTTTTAAATAAAATTAATTATGATAATTTAATAGATAATTTTATATCTCAAAAAATAAATTTTAAATAAAAATATCATAATTATAATTATTTTATTAATTTAAAAAGGGCCTTATTTTTTTATTCGCTTTAGGCCTCTTAAAGCCTTGAGCCGCCACTGGATACATGAGATTAACAAGTTTTACTAAGATCTCATTTGCATAGGTTCTTTTTCTTTTTATAATTTTATCTTTAAGAAGTTGAACTCAATATTTTTTTTATAAGTTTTAGAAAAATAAAAAATTTATAGAACACAATTTGAAAAAAAGTAATTCTTAGTTAAATTAGTAAAGAAGTTTCTTAGAATGTACTAGCTTATTCATATAATTGTATTTTCACTTGAGCGACCTTGTTTCCTTGCTTAAGCAATCATATTTCCTTGTTTGAGAGATATTGTTATTAACTTGAGCAACATTCCTTTTTTTCACTTGAGCAACATCAACTCTCAAAAAGAGAGAAGTGATGTAATTTCTCTCTCACTAAAACACCCTCTTATCGCTTGAGCCACCATCATTCCTCTCCTATTGCAAGTATCACATTAGCACTTGAACGAGGAGACTTGTTGTATAGTACAACAAGTTTCATAAACACCATGCACCACTATTACCTTAACATTTGAGCAATCACTTTGTCTCTTGAGTGGTGGAAATCACGAAAGAGGAATAATTGTTACGATATCTTTCACACTCAAGCTTCAAGTCATAGCTTAAACAACATGTACCATCGTTTTGGCATCTATGATGGAGTTTGAATGATCTTAAGCGATGGATGTAATAATTACTTATCGCTTGAGTGATATTCCCACACTCAAATGATAGACGTCCATATTACTACACTACAAGAATTTTGTGTGTTACGTACAATAAATACATACGGATTTAGATCCGTAGATAAAGTGAGTTTTATATACAGATTTTACGTATAGATTTTGATCCATACGTAAAATTGTGTTACATACAGATTTTTTTCGTATGTAATATTGCTGAGTTGGTTGTTCCGTACCTATAATTCGTATGTAATCTTAGCACAGTGTGGCGGGAGATTTACATATGAATTTATCAGTATGTAATGCTAATCAAATTTGTAGGTAAATCAAAACATGTTTTATCTACTAATTTACATACAGATTAGAAAAAATAATCTTTTTAAACATTACATTCCCAACTTGAAATTATATACGAAGAAATCTAATCATTTTGTTTAACCTTTCTGAGTGTAACCTTGCCTTCGTCAGTGTGTAACCTTGCCTTCTTTTCCATTTTCAAACCTCTTCTTATTCTCGATTCCTATTTTCACCCTTATTTTCCTTCGTTTTTTGTTTTCTTTTGTGTCCTTCATCACTAATTCGTACCCTCGATTTCTATTTGATTCATCATTTCCTTCGTCTCCTTCATTCATGTCTTTCCTTCGTTTCATTAGTTTGTCTCCTTTCTTTTTCATAGTCGCGGTGTATTCTAAGCCCAAATCACCTAACCTCAAATCGGGTGTGTGGTAACCTCAAATCAATGCACGCGCCCTGACCTCTAAATGTGGTGTATTGGATTCTTAACCTCCAATTGAATTTTAATCGAAGAAGTAAAAGCTCCGCGAATGAAATCCACTACCAAAAGTAAGGACATTGAACCTATTTCTTAATAGTTATTTTTAATCGTTATTTTTGTTCTCAAGTGTGTTTATAACTATAACCCAACAATATATTTTAACTTTCCAAAACACTAATTTATGTTCAATAATGGTTGAAAATCACTTCAACTCAAAATAATTATCTTAAACTATAAATGCAACTTAACGATTCAAACATCACCATCATTTCTAATAATTACCGCATCAATAAAACTCCATCTCAATCGGCAACATCAACACATTGTAAAACGTTTAAATCAATTTGAATGAGGTAAATGTAATAATTAATCCTTATGTGAAAGTAGTTTGTCTTTCTAGCCAAAGCATCTCCATAATCCAACAATTTTCTTATCCATAGATACAAATTCAACTATCACCTATATAACCAGCAAATCCTCTTTAATCAAACCAACATTACTTTTAAGTTCCCAATCCCATAGAAAAAAAGAAAAGATATTGAATCAATTGTAGAAAACTAAAATTACTCTAATCAAGATTTTAATCGATTTGTCTATATCAACTCATAATTACCTACTTAAAGGCATGTTCTATATGAATCACTTATCTACTTAAACTCCTATAGAGAATATAAAAAAAAATGTTTTTTACAGATGCAGTTTCCAATAAAATAAATAATAAGTGTTATAACTTATTTGTTACTCTTTATTTTTTATATATTAAATATTATATCTCCAAAAGTCCAATTCTTAAAAAAAAATTACTTTTTAGGTGGTTGTTATTTGAAAAGGTTGACAAAATTATTATATATGACAATTTGCAATGTAAAAAAAAATAATAATTAAATTACTAATACCATTGAATTCTATTAGTAGGAGCTAGTCAGACAAAAGTTGTCATTAATAAAAAGAATAGCAAAACAATATACTATTCAATTCATACTTTGGGGATACTTGACAACTACATTAATTGACTATATTTCATGTGTGGTTTCAAGCCAATTATCCGCATCATCGTGGCGAAGGTTCACATGCATTGTGACAAATGTGAAGCTGACCTAAAAAGTAGATTAATAAAGCACAAAGGTACATATATAACATTTGAATTATTATATTATATATAACATTTGAATCAATCCATGTCACCATAGAAGCTAAGCTTAAGGTTTTTGATTTGATGAATGAAGGTATTTTCGATGTGAAAACGGATCAGAAAGCACAACATGTAACAGTGGAAGGCACCATTGAAGAGGAGAAATTGGTATCATTTTTGAGAAAAAGGGTGCACAAGAATGTGGAGATTGTGTCCATAAAGGAGGTGAAAAAGGAAGAGAAGAAGATCAAAGAAGAAGAGAAGTCTTTAGAAATAATCAAAGAGAAGGATCATGGTGAATCAACCAAGAAAAAAGGTGGTGAAATAACCAAAATAATAGAGACTCTTGAAGGGCACCAAAAAGAGGACCTTAAGATTAAGGACAATGCTCCTTACATCATTCACTATGTCTATGCACCACAACTTTTCAGCGATGAGAATCCAAATTCATGTTCTATTTTGTAATTTGGAGCAAGACTATCCACATAGACAAATGAATAAACGATTTAGTTTTTTTTTTTATGAATTTTTAGTGTAATTTTTATATCATTAATTAATCAATTGAAATTTGTTGTAATTTATTTTTTTCAAGATGATTATTATAGAAATAATAAAATTTACTGTACATTAATTAAAAAAGCACACAATTTTTTTTTTACATTGTTAGTGTATATTTATTCATAATTCATATATAATCATTGATCAAGATTATATAATTCTAAATGGTTTCTTTGTATTTAGAGGTTAAATATCAATGAAGATTAGATAATTTAAATATGATATGTGGATACTAAATATAATTTGTCTTTTATGTCAAAAGTCTTTTATAATTTTGGTTGATTACTTCTGTTACATAAAAAAAAATCTCATATTAGTTAAGAGTTGTTTTTATGGTTATTTATATATATTTTAAATGATATTGATCATAATAATATTCTACCTAACAAATTTAAGGTTGGAACACTAACTCCGGTAATGGATAGTTATACATAAAAGTTGTTTTATTTTTGTATAGCTTTTCTAATCCCATTAGTTGGTGAATGTATTAAAATTCTCTCTTAAAAATGTAGACCTATTCTGCTTTTTTAAAAAAAAAAATGAAGTAATTGAAAAATCAACTGAAAACAAACGTTGTTCAACTTAATTGGTAAAATTTTGGTGCGTAGTATTTGAAATACTGTATATATTTGACATTTTAATATGAATATTATAATGTTTATCTTTTTTATATAAATTAAATTAGGTTTTTTATATTCATATTATAACTTTTTCTTAAATGAGGGTTCTTATAATTCAAAATACTATAACTACACTTGAATTATTCATCTGGCTGATGTATCATAACATTATTTATTCAATTATATGTGCGGTCAATTCCATGGGGTAACATGCAAATAATACTGTGGATTCGAATCTCCATTAAAAAAACAAAGTAGCATATTAAAAATTAATATTATTTAGTAAAAATATAATTTCAAAATTGTTAATTTGATTATTCTAATTTTTAAAATATAAACGTTTTTTTAAATTAAAATTATTTTATGCATAAATTTAGAGGAGAAGATTCTTGTATCAACCCTTGCCGAGTGAGTTCAAAAAATTATCATAATATAATATAATTTTTCTAGAAGGTATCGAACTATATACATACACACATATTAAATATGTCACATAAAAGATTGACACCTAACTCATTATAAATTATTAGTAATATAACATCAAATTGCCACATTAAGGTGATTTTTTTTTGTTATTCTACAAAGTCTAATGTAGGAACCTCCTTTTAACATCTTACTACATGATATCTTAATTGATTTGATTTAGACTATTATTAAGATAAGAATATTCTCTTTCCTTACTAAATTCCTTTACTTAATACTACAACCACAATTAGCTTCAATATCATCATAAATATCAACACTATACAATATCATATATATTCACTTATCATATCTCTAAGTCCAAATGATCTCATCACATGCATTCATCTATTTATATAAAAAAATATGTTAGCTCTAGAAATGGAGCTTTGAATAGAGTTGATAAAACACTTCTAGAAAATATTTTCACAATAGGCAAACACTGATAAGGGGTCAATCATATGATGATTTTATAAAATTATTCACAAACTTTTTCGAAAGGGCTTACCAACAAGATATGTATGTGTAATAGAATGCTAAGTAATAACATTGTTTTTATACTTGTTTATCCCAATCTTATATGTGTTTAGTTTTCCAAAGCCAATGATCAAGGATTCTACTAATAAAATAAATTACAAATATCATTATTAGCAATGTTGGCTTACAAATAGGACATAAAGCCTCTTCAAACTATCAAAGCACATAATGTCTCTCAAAGATAAGTATACAAAGTCTCTCAAGAATGTACACTTAACTCCTCGTGATTTTAAGCACAAGTGCATAAGCCCTTTCTAGGCATAGTACACAAAACATCTCTAGGCTATAGAATAAAGAATTGTTGTTTGATTGTAAGGTTCAAATTCACATTAGTGGTTGTGAAAATATACACTCTTTGCTTTAGAGATTACTACTTCACAATAGTCAAAAGTTTACAATAAAAATTGCTCTCTAATTCTATGTCGTCTAAAAGACGAACTACAGTTATAATACTTCAAGGCTTTTAGGCACTTTCCACATACACATGTGGATCACTTCTTATATCTAGAAGTCTTACTTCTTTTTTGCATGAATCCTCCCTTTTATAGGAATCTAGAAAGAACCGTTATTAGTTGTGTGCTTCAAAACATCTTGGGTCACATCTTTTGCAAGGTTCGTGACTTTTTGTTGACATCTTCTGCTTTGTAGTTTAATAAGGTGGTTAAATCACACTTTTTGTCTTTATGATGTCTCTATATAACTGACAATACCAAATAGAACTTTCACACATAGATGAGTGTTCCTTTGTGTCAAAATCTTTATAGAGAGTCATTTTGAGCAACTCTTAGATAATAAACAATATGACATCTCAAGGATGCATCTAGCGCTGAGCACTTTCATCAAGTGTCTATTCTACATTAATTGAGTTATTTGTTGATAGGTGTTCTTAAAGAGTCATATGTTCTTTACTCTCTTTACAGAATTGTCTATTGTTAGTTCTTAAGGTTTAATGCTGCATTCATCGTATTGTTGACAAGAATGTTTATTTGTTTCATCTTGCATTTGTGTTATCCTGAAAATTTCTTTACATAATATTGTTTTAGTGACAAACTTCGTATCTTCTAATCTTCTTGTCTTATGATAATTATATATCATGTTGTAGGAGATTAACTATAAGGTCATGCAAGATAAACTCATATATTGAGAAGGATATATATCTGAGCATTACGTCTACTAATAACATGGCTGCTTGAAATTACAAGAGTTGTTTAGTACTTATTGGAAACTGGTATAATTTTTTGTAGCATACATTTGATGTGAGCTTGTTCACTTTTTTGTTTTTGTACTTTAGACATGATGTGTACCTTTATTGGGGACTTGTTCCTTTATGAAGGGTTTTTTATTTGATCATGATTAATATTTTGAATTTTTCTCAAATACATGGTACACACTAGGTATGTTAGACAAACAAAAATTAATTTGTTTATTATGATCAAAATGTGGTTGTCAATTGATAAGACTTAAGATATTAAGACTTTCTTGTTATAAGGAATTAACTAGTACCTACCTTAACATTAAATACATTCAATAAATAATTATTCATCATATATAATTCAATTGCTTAAAGCATCTGATATACATATAATAATGATGACCACAGTTTACCAATCACTAGAACAATCAACTCAAAACTCTATATACATAAACAAGAAAATGATAACAATCATATCATACATGCCACCAAAACTCCATTCTACCTTTAGCAAGCCTATAACACCATTTTCAACTTCAACTAGGTTAGAGAATACCTCAAGTTAATCGTGACTATTTTACAACCTCCAATATTTCAATCTCAAATAATACTAATTCAATTTCATAATGTTTATATACAACTCATGCTTGAATCAAAACAATTTGCAAATGTAAGCAATTAGCTCCTTTTACTCAAAAAGATGATGTACTTGGTAAGAAAACCAATTCCGAAACCTAAAACTTATAACATATAATTTTTCAAAACTTCAACCTAAATAAATCAACAGCTCCACTTATTCAAATTACTAGAAAAGTTTACATTAATTGCTTCGTACACATCTAGTATAAAACACTAATAACCTTTGAAAAAAAAATATAAAATCAATTATAAAAATAAGAAACTTATTGAGATCAAAATTTTGATACACAGTCTTTCTTAATCTATTCTCAACTTCTTATACAAAAGTGTAATCTGATCATATAAATAATGAACAATTAGTACCAAAATGTAGAAAAAGTGTAAAAGAAATTTAAGGATTTAGAAAGATGAAATTGATAAAGAATTAAAAATAAACTATAGTTTTTAAACTTATATACAAAATTTTCAAAAAAAGTTTTAATTCTCGATTTTCTTAATTTCATTATTTATTTATTTAAAATAAAAATTAAAGTGTCTTAAAAAAAGTACATTAAATAAATTTAAAAAAGTGTATATTAGAACGCCAAATACTATTATTAACATATAATAATAGGTATACATAATACTTATAGATGATAAATAAATGTGAGAACTATTCCTAAAATTGAAGGAGGAAAGAGTGTGGGTATAAAGATAAACAAGTACAACAAGAGAAAAGAAGGTTATATTAAATGGAGGATGTTACATTACAATAACATGAATTTGAAAAAGAAACATCCTAAATTAATGTTATAAATGAGATCAATCATTGTTTTTTTTAATAGGCAAACTAAATTATTATTAACAAAGATGTGTGCATACTATCAAACCATGGATACATGACTTCTCCTAACAATTGTTATAAACTAGAATGCTACAAAAAAAATGCAATTTTACAAACGTCACTGTTGTGGTAAATTTTCTTTCTCAATCAGATGAGGTCAATGGTTTGATTTTGTTGGTTAAATATTTTGTATTTTTGCTCTCTGGACTTCACTTGTAGAACACTGCGAGAGTAATGTAAGGGCAGTGACAATTCCAAAGTCATTTAGATAATTACTTTATACTCTAAATAATCAAAGGTATAAAAAATCATACTTTTTTAATAATATTATTTATTATTAATTTAAGTCATTAAGTGATAAATATTATTATGATATGTGATATATTGCTAGTTTTGATGAGTAGGACTGTCAAACTTTTATGAAGATAATGTATTAATTTTGAAAACAAAAATTTAGTTATAGTAAGTATTATAATGTTATATTAATGTGTAGTTTTAGTCCAACCATCAATTTCTCATATGCTTTATTTATTTATTTATTCATTTTTTCAATTGAATATCATAAATTTAACATTTTTTGGTAATGCACCATAAATTTGAAGATGCCATTAAGAAATAGCTAAACATAAAAAAATGAAAAAAAGACATATACAAACTCGAAAGTTTACCATAATTTGTGAAATTATAAAAATTCATAAACTAAAACCTAAAAAAATAGAATAATAAAACTAAAATCACGGATCAAATATAGAAGGCCAAAATTAAAATTTATTTATTTATAAATAATGAGTTATTTCCCAAAAAAGTATTTTAATAACACTCTAATTATTGTTGTTCTTGGAAATACTTACTTTGAAATTAAAATTACTAAAATAAATTGATATTATCTATCTTAAAGATTAATTGAAATTTTCTTAATTTCTATATTAAACGTGAAGCGATAGAAGTATTTAGCTATTTTATATTTTATGATACTTTCCCTGTGAATACAGAACTTTTAAATTCATATAAAAATTTGTAGAAAATTCCATTTTTATAAAAAAATCGCTGAAAAATCCTACAAAATATAAAAGATTATAATAGTATGTAGTGATAAATTAAACTTGAAAATTGAAAAGTTATTAAAATTCAAACATGCATTCTTAAATTCTTTTGAGCCCTCTGTGCACTCTAGACTTCACAGGCATGATGAGACTGAGAGAATAAGACTTGTGTGGGCATATGGGATGCAACTAACATATGAACATGCATGACAATGTGGACTTATGCATAATTCTGAGTGGTATCAAACAAAAACTCAAGAATTTTCAGTGGGAAATTGAAGAAATACTAAGTTTTCTGACAGGATCATTAATCACATTGTCTTTTCTTTCTTTCCTACCACATGTCAAAAATTAATTTCATTTGTGATATTTTGATTGAATTTGTTGAATAAGTTTGTATATATGATGAAAATTTGTTCATATAACATATAAAATTTTAGTATCTAAAAATTAATTGTGAATTCAAGTTATACATAAAAATAGTAAAGATTAAAGAAGTATTTTATAGTTAAAAGCTTTGTTCAATTTTATGAATTTTAAGTATTATATATTTCAATATTTTCAATTAATTTTTATTAAAAGTTTTTATTTATTGAATGTTTAAATTACTTTTAACCTTTTTCCAAATATTACGTCATTTCATTTTTATGTCTCTAATAACTCACTGATTAACGTGTTCTTTCTGTCTATAATTTTTTCAAACTAGTCAGTCAATTTGTTTCTTTAGGGTAACTTGCAATATTAGGGAAGAAAAAAGTAGGTTGATTTAAAGATAGAAAAACAGAAGTAACACATATGTCATCCTATTAATAATAAAAAATGATCGGATATTTTAAAAAATAAAAAATATTTTAGATACTCTATAAAATGTAAACGATTGAATTTATATGATACTTAAAATTTAATTGAATTAATATAAAATGATTATTTAAATATTTATAAATTATTTTTTTACTGTATTTTATTTCTAATTTCACAAATAAAATAATATAGCAGTTTTCCCTTTCACTCGATCTTTCTTCCCCACGAAGTTTCTCTTTCAGTTATATAGTCAATTTCATCTCATAGTGTGCCATGTATTATCAAATCTAGCATAAACATCATTTAAGTCAAGCATTTTAAACTTTAAAAAATATATATAAATAAAGGAACAAAAATAATAAACAAATTGAGTTACTTTATTACTTATAGTGACGGTTATTAAAATCATTAATTTCGGTTCGTTGAAAAAGTAACCAAACACGGAATAAACGCGCACAGACTAGTTCCAATCTATGGGTACAGATACCTAACTACACCATATAAATTTTCACATATATGTCAATATCTATACACCTTCATTCATACTACCTGCAGGATATGAACAAATGATATAACTTTGTGAAAAAAAAAAATATATTTAAATCTCACCTCAGTCAAAATATAATTAAATTATAATATATATATATATATATATATATATATATATATATATATATATATAGTGTAAATTTTACTTTTTCAAAATTATTTTTTAAGATTAAGTTAAATTTAAATATTATTATAATAATATGATATTGATGTTATTAAAAGTTTATTCTAATTAAGATTAATTGAATTTATTGTATTATCTATTATTTATATTCGATATTTTTTATATAAGAAAATAATTTGTAAATATTTCATATAATATAACTAAATTATAATGTATAAAGAAATGCAAATTTAATTTTAATAAAGAATTGTAAGAGATTGAATTATAGATTAGAGTCTTTCTTAATTAAGTCATGTTTGGAACTCAATTTTTTTACTATTTTTACACTTAGTTATCTGAAATGTTGTCTGATTGGTACGTAATGGTTTTTTGTTAAAAAAAAAAAAATAGTTGGGTGAGTTAAGGAAAAGAATGTTTCTATTGATCTGAGTTTTAAGCAATGGATTGTTAGGTGTATGAAAGAAACTTTTCAATTAAGACTTTGGCTTTTGACGTTAGTCTTCTAACATCGTCATATTATTAGTATATTGGAGATATTATTTAATTTGGATTTTATGACTATATTAAAATTTTGCTATAAAAATAAATATTTGAATAGGTTAAAAAATGGTAATGTTTGTAAATAACATTTTATTTTAATTTTATTATAAGTTTTTTTTTAATTTTAGTGAAATAATATAAAATAATCTTTTCTTCTTTATATTTAGTTTATATTTCTAATATTCATTCTCATTTTTAGGTCACATAATTTGTGAAGTAAATAATAAAAGGAATCGTTAATTCAACTTTTAGTAATATTTTTTTAAAATTTTTGACAAAAGGTGTTGTTGTCATTCAAATATGGTCGTATTTTTCTCTCTAAAATATGATTTCTTATTTTATCCTTGTATTTTTTATTTTGATTCTAATATATATTTAGTTTTAATTTATGTAAAATATTCATTTCTTTAGTTTATATGACCTTGTAATATACAAATATTTTTTTAGTTTCCATCGAATATTTTTTCAATGAGATTGATTTAAAATTGACAAAATATTATAGAACTAAAAATTTACCAATTAAAATAAGACAACAAGGAAACAACACTTTTACAAAGACTAATTTTGAATAGAGATATTTTTACCTTTAGAGAGATTAATCCTTTCTTTTTACCCTAACCTTTATTGATAAATTTTACTGTATTATTATGTATATTTTTATTTTCTGAAGCTTTATATTAAAATAATTTAGTAAAATTTATAGTTGGGTGACTTAAATTGTATCAACGGTTATTTCATCCAAATAAATGAAAGTTTAACGGAAGTTATTAATTGGCAACGCTGCGGGAAACGTACGCAAGCGGTAAGATTGCGGGATATTGAGGGAAAAGGCTTGCAGCTTCAATTAAAGTTTGCTTCGTGGAAAAATCATGGAAATTTAAATAAAAATTGATAAAAAAGTGTAGGTATTTTTTTCATCATTGAGAAAATAAAGAAATTTACCATTTTTTTGGTTAACTAGTACTTTTTTACTAATGTGAGGCACGAGATTTATTTTAAAAATTCAATATATTATTATATCAAATTGATTTATTAAAAATAGAAAAATTAAAATTAAAAATAATAAAAAAATATAAAATAAGTATAAATTTATCTATGTAGTGCTGTAATTATTGTACTGATAATTTTCATGTTCATTATTATTTTTTGTTAACGTGTTATTATAATTTATTTACATATGCAATCAAATGTATAATAAAATACATGATAATTCATTATTTTGAGAATTTGATGTCATTTTAGAATATCGAATCTCGAGTATGTATAAATACTTCTGTTTTATTTAAAATTGTAGACATTGATAAAATTTCTTTTTAAAATGTAATATATAACATGAATCTAACATAATTTAAAGTCTTTTTTTCAAGTTTGTTTAGAGAGAATATATAAAAAATATTAGCGAACAACTATGAAGTTTTTAAAACATAATTCAATTTTTTTTATTGTATTATTTCTTATTTTTATAGTTGATATAATAGATTAATCTTTAAAAGGATTAAGTACCTTAAAAGAAAAGGATTTTTTTACAAGTATGAACCACAACTAATTAAAGAAGAAGCTTTACTATCCAAACTCTCTATATTCCTTGGAAAATCTTCCCCTACTATAAAGAAAAAATGAAAATGTACATAAAATTCACACATTATCAAGTGTGCTTGACCATTATAAAGGAAATATTATATTCACAATTATAAAAATGTACATAAAATTCACACATTATCAAGTGTGGTTTACCATTATCAAAAGAAATATTATATTCACAATTATAAAATTATTTTGTAAACAATTAAAAAGTTTTCTAAAAAAAAAAAAATTTGTGTTTCCTCTTCTAAACTTCTTGAACTCTATACATGGGAAAGACGTCACCCTCTCTAGTTAGCAGAACCAATGGGTTGATAAGTTAAACCTTGTATCTATGTTGAGTTAGGAGTGATTAATGTCAAAAAATACTTAGTGTTTAGTTAATAATGGCTAGTGTCAAGAATATCTAGTGTAGGGAAGAGTAAGTAAAGTTAAGTCAACGGTGTTGTTAGTCAGGAGTGTGGCTTGATCAAAGAATACTTATTTGCACTTCACAAGGGTAAACTACTTAGTGAAATTTAACTGATTTATAAAAAACTGAATGTAGTCTATGAGATTAGACAAACTATTATAAAAAAAAATAATGAGTATTTGTTTTCTCTTTCCTTAAACTTTGTACATACATGTTATTTTGTCGCTTAACTGACTAAAAGAAAGAAAGATAAATTAAAACCAAATTTTATAAATATTTATATGTATATTGTCTCACAACGTCTGAATAGATGACATAAATGAAAATTTGTGAAATTTTCAAAACACAATTCAACCTTCCGTTCTTGTATTATTTCCTAATTTTCATTCTTAGATATACCTAAGTGAAAATGGGACAATATAAAAATTTGGATTATCATGAATGATTAAAAAATTTGATTCTATGAGTTATCTTAGCTAGAGTATGAAAATTTGCTTACTTATTACCCATTAAAGTTAGGTATTTATGGGGAAAGGTGACTTAATTGTACATAAGAGAAGTTGTAAGAATCTTATGGTTACTTCCAAATTTTATTAGAATTTACATCAAGCCTTAGGTATTAAGCTTTATCTTAACTCAACTTATCAAATCCAAACAAATGAACAATATAAAAAGGATCATCAAATCCTTTATTGAGAGTTATGTACTACAGGACTCTAAAAGTTGAGACCAGTATATGTCATTGATTTAATTCACTTAGGACAATAATTTTAATTTACATACACTTTAGCATAAGTATAACTCTCTTAGAAAAAAGTATAGAACACCTTTGTATTGGTTTGAGACTAATACATATGATATAATAATTCATATATATATATATATATATATATATATATATATATATATATATATATATATATATATATATTTTGTTATATCATATAATTTTGTTGAATAATTATAGAAAATAAGTATTTTTTAAAATATTTATTTATATTACTTTTAATATCTTCCTTAATATAGGTTTAAGTATCCACTAATGTGGTTATACACTAAACCTCTACATACACTTAGTTTGTGATGTTAATAATGTCAATTAAGTCTTCTCTAAGAGTGGAAAAGGAACTAGCTTGACTCTTCTTGCTCCTTGGTTGATAAGATGAAATTGGTTGAGTTGGCTTGTCATAGCAAGATGGATTGAAAAAATCTTGATTTGTTTTATCCAAAAACATAAGACATGTCGATGGTGAACAGATGCTAAGTTCTTTTTATTGATTAATTAATGTCTAAATGATTATTATCTTTATATATTGAATTATCATAGTTAATAATTAAAATTTAATTTATAATTTATAAGTGTTAATGATTTAAATTACATCTGTTTAAATAATATAATAAAAAATATTAATCTTTTAAATTACTTTTATTTTTATTTTAAATTTTAGAAAGCAAATTAGCATATTTATCTTTGTCTGTAGTCAGTAGAACAAATCAAGATAGACTGAGAGATTAAAAACACTAATTTAACTCACGATCTACTTTGTCCTATCTAATGCTTGGCTAATATATATTACCCTAATGGAAGTTTAAACGAATCTTTACTCACTCATATCTCATAATATATGAAAATATTTATTTGATATAAGAGTCCATTAGATTGTGTTTGTTTCACATAAAAAAAGAGAGTGTATTAGTTGGAATGTGAAAATGAAATTACTATAAAGATAAATGATACTCAGTCAATATTATAAACATTTCTTAAAAAAGTAATATTAGAAACAAATCCACTTAGAAGATTGATGTTCACATTCTAGACGACCGTTGACTGTAACGAAAAGACAAAATTAATGACCGTTTGCTGCGGATAAAGTCACGTTCTTTTCGTATTATTATCATTTTTTTTATTTTATATGAATATTTTTATTTTATATTAATATTTTGAAGGTTTATTCTCTTTGCAATACAATGAAAAAATGTCGTTTTTTCAGTTGAGAGAGTCTTCTCGGAGTTGCAGACATAAACGACAGCATCCAGATACAACCTCTCAAGAGTTGTTGTTAGGTACACCACTTTTCTTTTGTTTCTTTTTTTATTTTTAATGAATAATACATGCATTTATAGTATATATTTTAATACTAATTGAATTATCTTAAAATTTCGCTAATTTTTTAATTAACTTTTTTCATCATCATGGCATCAATATTTTTAACTTTGAAAACAATACAAAATACAAATATATTTTTTTTTCAAATTCCGATGCTTGAAAAGGAGCCGTATCTAATCCATTTTTTTGAGATTATCACATCAGAATTATCTACTAATTATAATGGATTAATCTCCATTAAAAAATCTTTTCTTTTTTCTTTTTTCAATTCTGCGTTTGATAGAAGAGAAAATTTAATTTCTTAGGTATATGAGATAAAACTAAAGTTTCCTGAAATGGTTTTTAGTCAAGTTTTTCAAAAGAACATTAAAATGAAAATTTTATTAAGGAATTCCACAATACACATTCTTACTGATATTTTTTTATTGACCAAGCCTACTTTTGTTACTTTTTAGAAATTATAATTGTCCATTCCATTTATACTTACATATTTTAATGTTTAATATTATTGAACTTAAAAGATGAAACAAATTCTACGAGTTTTTTTTTTCTGTGAATATAATAAAGGTTTTGCTACTTAGTCTCATAAAAACATTAATTAAGAAATTATTATTATTTTTTTATAAAAGGTAACGTTTAAAAACTTATAAAACGAACACACTTAATGTTTTTAATAACAAAATATTTTTAATTTCTAAACTGATCTGTTAAGGACACGGATTAACATTACTTTGTCCAATGAATTCAAAGCCCCACCAATTCAAAAACACTTCTAAATTAAATTAGAACTTATTTATTTAATTATTTTAATGCAAACTTAATTAATTAATTTCATTGATTCAGAGTGAAATTAATTATATAATCAATATCCCGAATCAGTCAACCATCTTCCTACCACTACATCACATTATTATTTTTTCTTTGGAATATAATGATGAAATTAAACAATGTGATGGACCAATCACTTAGTTTTTTTTGTACTAATTAAGTAAGAAGCGCGTAAACAAGGTTTCAGAAACACTATAAAAAATGGAAGAATTGTGAGAGTGTAACATTGGAAATTGTTCATACGTCAAAAATTGCAAAACAAGAGTTTTTAAGGCATGTCAACATGTCGCAGAAACAATTAAGTCGAGCTTTCGAAGTCCAAAACTCATCACAATCAATTTTGAATGTGACTAGTTATTGAGCCAACAGGGTCTTCAAAAGTTGTTCCACACAGAAAATTCAAGGGAGAAGAAGGGTCATAGATAGGGAAAGAGAGAAACTTTGAGAAGGGGTTGAAGAGAAAAACAAAATGGGTGGTGGTGGTGGTGAAGAAGGGAACAACTTGGAATTCACTCCCACTTGGGTGGTTGCTGTTGTTTGTTCTGTGATCGTTGCTGCTTCATTCGCTGCAGAACGGTTTCTTCACTATGGAGGGAAGTTTCTCAAGAAGAAGAATCAGAAGCCTCTCTATGAAGCTCTGCAGAAGATCAAAGAAGGTCCTTCTCTTCTTTCCCTTTCTTTTTTTATTGAGTTGTGGTTACCAAATAAAAGTGGTAAATAAAATGAATGTTTCTGTGGTTCTTTTGGTGTGGTTGTTTCTGAATTAGAGTTTCATAACACTAACTCATTGATGATGTCAAAGATGATATTGAATATGTATTTTTGATTTAGGAGTGTGTGTCTAATGGTGATTTTCTAAATTTTATCTTAATGTCAAATGGGTATGTAGAGATTTCTGATAAGAAAAATGGGGTGTGATAAATTTTTAGGCTTTCATGTGATCAATTTTGCAACAAAATTTTGGTTCTTAGCCATAGATATGCCTTTGGGGTTTTGGTGTGGTTCTGTTCTCAATTTAGAGCTCCACCACAATATATAAGTAGGGATGAGTTGTTGAGATAAAACTCTAAATTTTATTCAAGAATGTTCCTATTTCTGGTATGAACCATGAGATGTGATTGATTTTGTATTTTGTTTTCTTTGTTTTTGTTTCAGAGTTGATGCTGTTGGGATTTATTTCTCTGCTACTGACTGTAACACAAAATGGTATCATCAAAATTTGTGTTCCTGAGAGTTGGACTCGCCACATGCTTCCTTGCAGTCTTAAGGATAAAGAAGAGAAAGAATCAGCAAAACTCACATCACATTTTCAAAATTTTTTCTCTTCCACTGTTAGGCACCTTTTAGATGACAAGGAGAGTGAGAATGAGGATCACCAACCAGCAGCTGGTGAAAAACTTGGACACTGTGCTAGGAAGGTAGAAAAAAATGCATGTTATGATTACCATCATTTACCTGTTCCTATAACTCAGTTCTTTTTGGCAACTTTTATTAGTTCTTCATTCCATATGCTTAACCAAAGTTTTATGCAAAATTTTCTTTTCAGGGTAAGGTTCCTCTATTATCTCTGGAGGCCCTGCATCACCTCCATATCTTTATTTTTGTCCTAGCCGTTGTCCATGTGACATTTTGTGTTCTCACTGTTGTTTTTGGAGGGTTAAAAGTGAGTGCATAATTTGTTTTTTTGTTATAAAATGTGCATTATGAAAGCTCATTTTTTACTAATAATTTACTCTACTTAACAGATACGTCAGTGGAAGCACTGGGAAGACTCTATTGGAGATCAGAGTAATGGAACACAACCAAGTAAGTAGAAATATGCTATGTTTGGATTAAAGAAGAGAAAATACTTTTACCATCAATATACAATTTTGAATTCAAACATTTGTTACTTTTATTCAAATGGTACTTTAGAGTGTTCCCATTTGAAATAACATGCACCTAACTTGTTACTCTCACATGTATTTTTACCATCAATATACAATTGTGAATTCTATTGTATAGAACATAAAAGGAAGAATTTGTTACTTCTATTCAAAGGGTACTTTAGAGTGTTCCCAGTTGAAATAACATGCACATAATTTGTTACTCTCACTCTCACATGTTCAGTTATTTTTCTAACCTATGATGTATTTTATGGCCATCAAACTTAATATGCCTTTCAACTCCAATTTCAGTTGGTGTGACTGTGAATTATTAGAACATCTATTTATCATCATCATCATACATATATAACAAATGAATTCCCAAATGTGAGTGAAACCTCACTTGTCCAATCTGCTTAAATTTCAATCACATTGTTAAGTCAACATATTCCATGATTTGTGTGCTTTTATATTGATCTTTCAGTTTACAGTTGTTTAATATCTTTAGTACATGTTTTTGAATGTCAAACATGAATCTTCAAGTGCAAATATCCAACACATCAGTTTGGTATTGAACATCATGAAAGCAATCCATTTTTTTTCTTCTGCTGACATCTTTCTGTGCATATTGGTTTCCTGCAGATTTGGAATCAACAGTGACTCATGTTCAGGAACACGCTTTCATCCAGAATCGTTTCACTGGTTTTGGCAAAGATTCTGCTATTTTGGGTTGGCTGGTAAGTTATTTACAAGTATTTAATAGTCTGAAACTGATAAATAGAATATATATATTTATATATATATATGCTTATGTCATGTTATAATTCTTTGGACCCTCTTCTGATAATTTCATTTGAAGACAAATTAATGCAATATTTTCATTACAAGTTATGTAATTCAACTATATACATAATATAATTCTACTCAAAATTCAAATGTGAGTCTAAGTTTTATATTTAATAAAAATAAAATAGTTGAACAACATATAATAAAAAAAACTCACCGATACAAAATTTTAAGATTTTGAGTTAAAAAAGATATCAATTATTTTATATAGATTTGACTCAAATCTAAAATCTTTCTAATAAATTCGCTTTGAAAGATCCAACAACACTCTCTTAAAATTCTCTTGTAAAATCTTGTTAGCTTTATTTACCAATTAACAATTTTCCTAAGGGGTTAAGATTATATAGTTGTTACTAACTTTTTATTATTCTTTCAGAAATCATTTTTCAAGCAATTTTATGGATCTGTGACAAAGTTAGATTATGTGACACTAAGGCTTGGTTTCATTATGGTAAGGTTCTAAATGTTCTCTCTACTAAGCTGGTATTGCTATGATTGATGCATAATGGCATTTGTTTTATATCTCTGTTTTAGACTCATTGCAGAGGAAATCGAAAGTTTAATTTTCATAAATACATGATTCGTGCCCTTGAAGACGATTTCAAGAAAGTTGTTGGTATAAGGTATGTGCTTCTGAAGAATAATTATTTTAGCTTTTGTCACATAACTTCATCCATCAAATTTTCTTTGTTGTTTGCTGGGGACAAGTTTTTTATTCTTTGCAGTTAAAATTATTTTGCAGTTGGTATCTTTGGTTCTTTGTGGTCATCTTCTTGTTGCTTAATATCAATGGTGAGTTTTAGATCTTTGGTAATCTCATACCTGAACTGAACTTATTGCATTAAAAAAAAATTAGAAAAAACACTTAGTTTAGTACTCAATTTAAAGAAATCCATTTAATGTCATGACCAATTTTGTTGGTAAGTTTATATCATTTGACATAAAAGGGGATCTGAAGGATTTTTTTTTTTTTTAGGTGTGATTAATTTGTAGTATGATCAATGAACATCGTTAACAACAATGATTAATTCCATGTTTTGTTTTTTTCTAGTTGTCTAAGAATATTAACTTGATTCTCAATTTACTTTTCCAGGTTGGCACACATATTTTTGGATTTCTTTCATTCCTCTCATTGTAAGTATAATGTACATAGAAACGAACCAAACAAAATTAGGGTTTGTTGGAAATTGTCAATAAAAGAAAAGAATCCTTGAAATTACAATTACATATGTATCTTTTTCTTAGAGGTGGAGAGTGGATGAAATTGGATGCTCTTGCAGGATGATTATTTCTCCATAGTTAGAAACACATTACTCGTTAAGTTTCTATTATCTTTATTAAAGTTTATGCAAAACACATTAGTTTGTATAAAAAAAAAATCTTTTTTTTTTCTTAATTATAGACTAAGGTTGGTTAGATTTGAGTCCAACCTTAGCCAAAAATTTGATATGACAATATAAAATTAAATATTTGGTTTGCATTGTTCAGCTTCTACTGGCTGTGGGTACTAAGTTGGAGCATGTGATAATTCAATTAGCTCATGAAGTAGCAGAGAAACATTCAGCCATAGAAGGTGAATTAGTTGTTCAACCAAGAGATGATCACTTTTGGTTTCATCGCCCCCACATTGTCCTCTTCTTGATTCACTTCATCCTCTTCCAAAATGCTTTTGAAATAGCATTTTTCTTTTGGATATTGGTAAGCATATTCCACAAAACCACTCTTTTTCGTTTCCTTTGCTTTTCTTTTTAGAAAGATTTGGCCTACATTTTAGTTTTCTGGTTTGATTTTTTGAGTATAGTAGAAGTTGGAGACAAATATTTAATAATTTAAATGATTATAACCTTAATGTTTGATGTTTTTCAGTTTCAATATGGTTTTGACTCATGTATAATGGGACGGGTCCGATACATTGTTCCAAGGCTCGTCATTGGGTAATTACAATATATCTCTTTTCTTTGTACAAGATCCTTAATGTATATACATAATGTTTAATTTTTTTTTTTTTTTTTAAGTTGAGTAGTGTAGAATCACTTAATGAATCTCATGAAGCTTTCAATCATACCATCAAATTTTTATATTTATATTTTTGTTGATTAAATTATTCATTAATTTCTTTACATTTTGACTCATTCCAAGTTTCAATCTTTTTCCTCTCTTCTACCTTTTCCTTACCCTTTCTTTATTGGGTTTGTACTTTGTAGGGTATTTATTCAAGTACTATGTAGCTATAGTACCCTACCACTTTATGCAATTGTAACACAGGTGAGTTTTGAGTTCTCTTTCAAACTCAAATGCAAAACCAATTTTCTTATATATATATTTAAAATTAAGGGTCTCTTTGCATTCACATTCTAACACTTGTTACATAATACAATGTAGATGGGAACTAACTTTAAGAAAGCCATATTTGATGAACAAGTGCAAGCACGTCTTGTTGGTTGGGCACAAAAGGTAAAGAAGAAAGGTTTGAGAGGTGAAAATGGTGAATCTGTTCAAGGAAGTAGTCATGTAAGTGCTGGAATTCAACTAGGAACAGTGGCCAGGAGGCCATCTGCCCCAGAAGAGAGTGTTATTGTCCCTAGAAATGAAGGGCCAGAATGAGTGTTGATGCCCCAAATAATGTTTTGGGACCATACCATATAATTTTAGGTGTTGTAATTTTGCTTAGTATCAAATCAGCAAAAGAATAATCCCATTATTATAAGAAAAAGTAGTTTTAGTGATTCAAATATTTATCACTAAAAGTAGTAAAAATGTTACTATAATATTTTGTGAAGTATTCAATGTTTTCAAATGTCACTAAAATTAAGTTCAATTTTGAAAAAAAAAATTTGTCATTACTAATTAAATGCAATAACAACAACCATAAATTATCACAAATATATAAAGTAATAACACAAATTAGTTGTCACTAGTATATTATATATAATAATAATGGTAATTAAATCTCACTAAAATCGATTTTTGTTCCCACAAATCTAGTTATCATTACTAATTCTATGCGAAAGTAACAATGTCAATTTTTTTTATCATTATTAATTATTTTTTAATAAATATATTATCATTACAATTAGAAGTTATGTGGATGTAAAATTGTCACATTATTTCCGCACCATAATAAACAGACAAATTATTTTAAAATGTTAAAATAAATATAAATTAAAATAAATAAATATCAAATATAAATATTAAAAATATGAAGTATTCTTTTCATTTTTAAATGACAAAAAAACAATAAATATCCAAAAATGATAGAAACATTATATTATTTCTACTTCAAAATATCTAAATTAAATAAGCATTTCAAATATAATAATAAATGATACTATCTTGAAAAATTTTGATGCTGCAAATAAATGAAAAGAGCTAATTAATATTTTAGAGATGTAAAAATATAATTATAAACATAATAATGACAAATTTTAAATAATAAAACAACTTATTCTATTTGATTAAATATTTGAAAAGTTAAATCCTCTTAGGTATTTGATGTCTCATCTTTCTCATTATTTAATTTCATAGCAAGTCCTTGAACTTTAATTAATTGATGTTAAGATTGCAATTCATTTTAAAGTTAAATATTAGTCTCTTTTTAATGTTAATCAACTTGAACAATTATAACTTTAAGTCATTTTTATTTTTTTTTGCATTTTCCACATGACTTTTAACAAATTGCTCCATATTCTTTTAGTCATTGATATATTGTCCATTGTGAATGTTTTGTTTTTGTTCATAACACAAGTTTAATGTGTTTTAGTAATAAGGGATGTACTTTTCAGTTTCTTCTCCATGTACCTCACTCACATTCTTTAAATTATCCTATAAAATGTTTAATGAGAATAATTAACATTATGAATATATCATAGGACCAAGATAAAAAGTGCTATAAATATGATTAAATCAAATAAAGGTTCTAAACAAAAAACTATAACACTCAAAAAGTCATCATATAAAATAGACTATGAAATAATTCCTAACATCGCCACAAATACCTCCAGAAGTCACTCTATATATTTTAACTTAAAATTTCTGCCAAGAATTCAAATATTTTAAACTCAAACTTTAAAACTTTAACAAAAAAAAAAAAATACTTCGAAATTTTAGTTTGTATCAACTATATGCTTAAATTTATTAAATAAAAGTGAAAGTATTTTACTTACCAATATTTATTCTCCATTTAAAATATACCAAGTTCCATAAAATCTCATTTGCCTATCCTTCCACACGTTTACTCCACTTGGTCATTCGTAACTTTTTAATTATTTTTTTATTATAAATAAATAAAATTAGGTGACACAAAGTTAGATTAAATAAAAGAAAAAAATGAATTGATTAAATAAAATTAAAACATAAATCAATACTATTACCATTTCAAATCTCTTTTGAATAATTGATTTTGTACAATAACTGATTTAATTTTTTACTTACAATTAGTTTTATTTTTCAAGCTTCTTTCCTATATAAAAAAAAATTCAAAAATAATTTAATATTATCATAGAACAATACATATAATCAAATTCAAATTTAAGATACATAATAAAAATAACTTTATCGTTACTTTGAAATAATTCCATTTATTATTTATCAATCAATTCCAATATTCAGGAGGTACATAATTACATCATTTGATTTACCTTTATTTTAAATATATGTTTGATATATAATGATGTCTATTTTTAGATTTTTTTTGCAATTGCTTCTATGCATATTTTTTATTATTTTCCACCAAACATAATGTATCCTAAATGTCATAAATTTATAAAATAACAATTATCATGTAAATTTTAAGATACATAATAAATATTTAAATATATAAATTAAAATTGAGTATATTTAAACCAATGAAGTTATATTAACTTTCATATGCTTTCACATTGTGCTTAAATATTCTTCATATATTTTTTCCAAGTTTTAACGTGTAATGAAACTTTTTGAAAAAAACTCTAATACTGTACCACCTCGATTGGGGCTATATTTTTTTATCATGAGTACTTAGTAAATTATTTATCGTAAGAGGAACTGAATGGTTCACAAGATACTTGTTTTAGATTGCTTCTTTAAAGGGAAGAATTGGATAAATAATATGGAAGTTCTTATAGAAGATTTGGTAGGAAAACTTAAATTTTATATAGAATAGACTATTATAATATGTTAGATGATAAAATATCTACATGGCAGACAATATAGGAATTATCAATACGTTTGAGTTCCAGATTCAATTATATTTATGGTATTTACTAATTAAATAACTAATGTATTAAAGATAACATTTTGATTAAGATATCTTATTGTTTATCTGTTATTTGCATAAACATATTAGCATGTGTGTAATCTTTCACTTACCATCGTCTAATCAAATCTTTTTGGAGTAACTTTACGTGAGATTATCATTGTTGATACATTTAAATACCTTAAAGATAAATTTCATATATTCTTGCAGTGTCTATTCCATACAAGGAGTTGCATTTAACCCTAATTAGATGAGATTAGTTGATTAAATAATATCTACTTCATATTGCAGATTATATATATATATATATATATTTTGCTTCACATATTTACAGAGATAGAACTTTCTCTAATTATACCCTAACTCATACTAATATATTGTTCATATAATTGGTTATGCACATATATACTTGTTCTAAGCTATTTTTCATATGTTTACTGCTGATTACATTGTTGGGGAAACAAGCTAAGAAGAGGATTCATGTGGATGTGCGATGGAAGATAGAACGACATGACCTCAATTGTCGTTTTGAGTGAATGTGAGGTTGGAATGGCCTATACTCCTAAAGACAACATAATTCTCAGCAACACTCTTTGTCCAATTATTTCTTGGAAAATAAGCTAGAATGTCGTTGTAAGCAGTTTGCAAAATTGCGGGCTTCCATTGAGAGATTTAACGATAATTTTTATATATGTATCAAAGAAATAATATTGAATGACATTGAATGGAAAATAATATTGTATCTGTGGTAAAGAACATTGAATGACATTGAGTAGATAAATTTTACAACAATTATTAATATTATTAAAGATGGATAAGAAATAATATAAATAACCATAACATAAGAATGACAATTGTATGAGCCATCACAACATAACCCACCATCAACATTTTTACTCATTTAAATCTTTAAGTATAAAATCCTCCACTGACATGTATTCTAATATGGCAAAACATAATCATGGACCAATATACATAGTGGTTTATTCATAATATTACCACATGAAAGTGCAACAAAATCAGAAAAATTCAATCCAAACTAGTACGTGGATGAAATCAGAAAACTTGATGAAATCAGAAAACTTGATGTAGCAAAATCAATGAAATACTTTTAAGATGTCAGACTTAGAAGTATCTAACCTAAACTCAAAATAGATATAATATCCTTGATTTTTCGCTTGTCAAATATCTTTGATATATATATATATATATATATATATATATATATATATTTATATATATATATATATATATATATATTCATGCATGATTTATATGGTTATTGCATGTTGATATTTGAATGAAATTGAATTGTTGTAGTTTGTTAATTAAAATATCTTTTTTTATATACTTTTTATTAGGTTGAAAATTTATTTTAATATGTTACCTTTTTATTTGTTGTTTTGTATTGTGAATTACGATCATTATACATGTAAACAAGCAAATATTAGTATAGGTGTAAAATCATCATTTAGAATAGAATATATATTTTTTTTATTATTTTGACTCTGCTCTCATAAATATTTGTACTTATATATATATTTTTTTATGTTTAAGTTATATTTTAAATTACCATAAGCTTTTTACAAGCCTTTTAATGGGTTTATAATATAGTAGATAGTTTTTTTCAGGGTGCTACAAATATGCTTTTAAATTATCAATTATTTTGATATTACACAAAAAAGAAATTATTCAATCTTTATAGTTTTTTTTTATAGCCCACTTTCTCACTTATACAATAAAACAACAAAACACAAAATAAGATAAGGGCAAAAGGAATTTTAAAACTTCTTTAATGATGAAACAAACTATCTCAAAAACAAATTAAGCAATAGGTGAAGAAAAATAAAATATTTTGAATTAAATATTTAATATCTTTCTGGTATGTTTTCTGCAAGATACAAGTAGAAATGACCCATAGCTCCAGTACGAAATTCATTTTTATATCTAGACTCTACAGTCAACGTTTCGTCATCTTTAATCTTGATAGAGCCAGGTTCTGGATAACAAACCGACATTCCAATTAAATATCTTTTTTCATTTCCCGCCTCTTTTCCTGTTCCATATTTTGGTGTTGAAGTGCATAAAACCCTTTCATCCTAAAATGTAAAGAAAATGAAAATTTTAGAGTTTGAGATACATTATCATATGACACATTTTACAATCAAAAGGAAATCAAATAAACCTGTCCATATAAAGTTGCATTTACAACTCCTGAATGTATATGGGCAGTACCATAGATGAGATAACCCCCTTTTTTCATTGGTATATTTGCCTTTTGGACATGAGGAGAGTCACCAACACCATTTGGTTGAATGGTATACTCTGCCTGCAAGGAATTACGAAACCTTTATTGTTCACTCACTCTAATGAAAATAAAAAATTAAAAAATTTATTGGTTTTTTTAAAGTAATATATTGAAAGATTATCTACCTGACAATCATGAATTATTTGAGAACCATTTGATCTTACTTTATCTGTTGCGTCAAGTATATAAACCTTAACTGGTACTTGATATTCATTCCAATCAACCCAACTTATTTTGTATCTTAAGGAAACTTTTCTTCTTGGACCTTGAAAATCTTCTCTTAATTTGCATTGTAAATTATCTTGACAACAAAATAGTCCACCTTTATAGTTTGTAGTAGACAATTTTTGGTTATGTATATCTCTGGTGACATTATAAAAGTCTCTTGGAAGATTAATAAGGTCACATCTACATTGAGTGCAACCTTTTTTGTCTTTTGCACCACGTATATCAATGACCATGAGGTTGAGTAACCATTTCTCTTCATATCCATTCTGAATTTTTGCAGGGTTACCTATTTCAACTGCAAAAGGATCAAGAATGTTTGATATTGTTCCTCGAGATTCAACCCCAAATCCCTAATAATGTGGAAGAATAAATCCATTGCATGTGCCTTCATTTCTTTGATAAATAAAATCCTCTTGACGAATAAGCTTAGGATTGTGAGACATAATAATATTTTGATTATATTTTATCGCAAATCAAAGATACGTTTCATATGAAGGTATAGAGTTTCCTTCTTCATCAACTAGTTCGGCATCAAAACTTTTAACTCCAATGTGACCTTTTGGGAACTCTATATCCATAAGTGTTCTTGATGCAATTTGCCTAGGTCCTACTTCAATACTTTTAGATACAAAGGTAACTGTCTTGATAACATTTATAGGATTTTGATATAGTGAAAATGATGTGCTAGGTAGCAAAAAGAGTATTGATAATGAAAATATCATTCTTTTGAAGACAAAATTAACATTCACCTATACACAAACAACAAGTAATGTGTTACATAATTACTTGTTAATCTTATTTTATGGTGTTATTCTTTTAAACAAGAGATAATCCAAACAAATGATTATAAATTAGATAGATTACGTAAGTTAAAAAGTATAAATAATGCATACCAAATGTGAAGGATAAGAAGGATTCACCATTGTGAAGATTCAATCTTATTTGAAAGTGTTGTTCTAAAAGTTTGAGGTACAAATGAATGTTTCTTTTGTTGCTTTTATAATAAAAGTTTGTGTAATGATAAATCTGGCATATCTAAATGTATATTTTCGACACATGTGCATTTTTTTTTTCTGTTGGTAGTTGTAATAGGTGTTTTGAATTCATTGCTAAAGTGTTTTAAATGAAAATAGTCGAAAGTTACGTAATACATTAAACAAATCATTTACTATTAATAGATATAACAAGCTGGTTTCAATTGAGAATACAGGTCAATAAAATTCTTTTAAATTTATAACAGTTTCCTGTTTGTGATTAAGTTTGTTAATTATTTTTTTTAATTTATAACACATCAATTACTTCTTATATGTCATTGCATGTTATTATTCTAATAATAAAATTTAATTATAACTAAAATATATTAGATTAAAATTAAATTCAACAAAAATAAGCCACTATGGACACGATATTTTGTAATGAGTTTATATAAAAAAATAACACAATTAAAAATAGATGATCAATATGATTAACTTATAATTTGCATAAAGAACACATAGAATCAAAATAAGCACATATTTTTTAACATCCAAACCAGTAGACAAACACTTATGTAAAAACTTCTAAAAACCAATGTCTTAGTATAGGATAGAATTAGATCAAATAATTTTACCTCAATCACAAGTAGGGTGGACAGAGAAAAATTGTTTGTTTGTCTTCTGATTAAGATGATAAAAAATCTAAAATTGAATATGTTGCAATAGATTATGATAAGACAAATTCTAAAAGAAGCTATTCCAATACTCAATCACAATCCTTTCATAACTGCTAAAAAAAATGTATTTGGCACAAAATTGTTTTAGTTTTCCATTTGTAACTTTATAATTTAACTTCAAACACAATTATCATTCTTCACCAACATTAAATCCCGTATAATACTTATAAAAATAGGTTATTACACCAATTATATTATTCATTGATATATTTAGAAAAAAAATAAGTTATGCTAAAAAAAATTAATTGTACAGTATTATATTTAATTATAAATATTCATGTAATATAAATTTATTGAATATTATCATTATCATTTTAAATCTTCCTTTGAATTGAAACTAAACAAAATGGAATACAAAATCAACCCCATCGTCTTTTTAGTATAGTATTCAATTGTCGTTTAAAATTAAAGCAGATGGTTGATATAGTGGTTAGATACTCTTAAGTTGTTAAGCCGATTCACCATATAGTATAAAATTTGTGTTTGTTTTTCACCTTATTCGAAAATTTATCAAACTAATGACTTAATCTTACCATTAATTTTCACCCACTATTGATTTATGGTACAGTAATTATTATTTTAGTTATAATTATAATTATTATATATAAAGAGAGATAAACCTTTATATTTTTTTATAAAATTTAAAAAAAAATACACAATTATTTCTAAAATTTATAATATACTCCTAAGCATATTAAAAAAAAAATCATATAACACTAGTAAGGAGATAGAAAGAGATCTTTAAATAAATTCAATTTGCTATAAAGAATATATATATATATATATATATATATATATATATATATATATATATATATATATATATATATAATATGCTAAAATTTTTTCAAACAACGGGTTGTTACATTGAGTTCAGTCTTGTTAAGAAATTGTTTGTGATTTAATTTTATGAATAGAGAAATTATAGTTGGTGGAGAAATTTACTTAAAAAAGTTCAATCATGTTCTTAAATAGTTATTAATCATAAGTAAAATAAACCGATATTTGAGTTATCAAAATGAGCAAGTTGTCAAAAATAGAAAATTTTGAACATTAAAGTGCAAAGAGAGATTATGAAGGTTTATTCTTGGTGTGAAAATAGATTATACAAAAGAATGAAGAGCAAGAAGAAGAGCAATGTTCCCAATCCGAATTCAAATCCACCAATATCATGGTTGGAGATGCTGGCATGACCATAATTAGATGAGTTGCCAAAGGGAAAAGATGAAGGCAAGTGAATAAACACATATACTAAAAGCACAAGAAGCACCAAGATTAGGGTTGTGACACTTTTCTCTTCAACTTCTGATACCCATTGAAAAGAAGATGATAAGGTATCAAGAATGGGAAGCAAACTAGGCCAATAGAGTAGGAATCCCAAGCAAAGCAATAATAGAGAAGGCACTAATGGTGATGGCCCTCTTTCCATCTTCTCACTAACTAACATGTTACAATGTTCAAAGAAGAAGTGAAATGCAATTTATAAGAGAAATATTATGTGTGCAAGATGTTTTGCACGTAGGAATTAGTAATGACATAATCTTTGTTCTCTTATATTTGGTGACATGTGTGTCTAATAATTGGTTGAGCTATCCCAACTTAATGTTCATCATATTCTCAAGACACAATATAATATTATTGACATGCAATCCATGTATATGTGGTATATGAAGTTGGATACCAACCACAATTTTTTTAATCTCTACTTTTAACCTCAAAACCTAAAATGGTCAATTTTGGTGTGAAGATGCCCTTGGATGATAAAGATCTTATTCAAAACAATGGTAGTTATGACTTTTTCTCCAAACAAGTTTTTTTCAGCAAATTGAAAAGGAAAATACTTTTTTTTTTCTGATTATGATTCCCCGATTATCCAAACAACAGTGTTTAGTTATCTTGGTTAGGAATTTTCCCTTCCATTCATGAAAAAAAAAAAATGTTACGAATGTCAAATGTACTCTTTTGACTTGAACATATTTTTTCATTAATTGAAGATATCATTAATTGAAAATAATAAGATTGTTTAAGTCTCTCATCCAATCTAATAAATCACTCGCATGATTACGTAGTTTAAATGAGTAGTATAAATTCTAACCTTGACCCCCTTAATTACCGATCCGCAATTTGGTGCATCTTAACTATTTTTTTTTATGATATTAGTTCTTAAATTTTAGAAAATTTGTAATTTTGGTCTAATATATTTAATTTTGTACGCATTTATTTTACTCTATATTTTAATTAACAAAAGTTTTCTTCTGGCGTCTTAAATGAATACGTTATACCTAATTATATAAAAATGAAAGAATAAAACGAATACACAATCGGGAATTAAGCCGAAAATTAAGATTTTATAAAGTTTGGAAAAACAGAAATAAAAATCACAAACTCTAAGAACTTACCCGTAATAGAGATCAGAGATAAATTGAATTACATTATAGACACTCTAAAATCTAAAAGATCAATATTTCAAATTTGTTGGTATTAAACATACATAACATAATTCAATTATATATGGATAGAGCTAGAATCAATTTGAGTCTTATTTTTGGGTGTAAATAATTTGTTGTAGTTGATTTTAGTAATATAGATACTGACACGAGATATTGATTAAGTTTGTCTAAGGGAACTTTTAACATGACAATCAATGTTAAAAAAGTGTGTTACACTTTTTGTGATGAAACTTTTTCTCGGGAGCTTGGTTTTAAGGAAGACTATTATTTTGTGTGAACCAAAATGTCATTTATCTTGATAAGAATTTTACTTTTCTTAAGCACCGAATTATTGGATACAAGATGTATTGAAATTTCAATTGATGGAATAAAAAAAAAATTATATGAATAATGGTCTTGACAAAAGTGTTACCTATAAAAAAACATTAAACATGTTGCTCTAGCTGGATTGATAGCGTCTCAACTTAGTTGAGAAGGGAGAGATTCAACAATTGTTAGGAATCCACTTAAATGTAAATCCCACATTAAAAATTAAAAAAATTGAACAACATATAAATAAGAAAACTCACAAATTGCGTTAAGGTCAATCTCTTATATAAGTTTGATTCAAGTCTTATTGTTATTAGATCTCTCCAAATAATATTCTTAAGAAAAAAACTATCGAATATAAAATTGATGAAATTAAAATTTTTATATTAATTATTTTTTGACTATACTAAATATAAAATATGTCAATATTATGCTAAATTTACTATTTAATTAACACTAAATATATAATTGAAAAGATAAAATTTTTTTATACTTTTTTATTTTTTTTAGAAAAGGATATTAAAATAGTTTAACATAATTTTCAGGTCACAAAATTCTATATGCTTTTGGTAACAGTTTTAGTCTAAGCGTATTTCCTTTTTTTTTTATGGATTGTTATTTAAATAATGGATTTTGACATTTCACATTAATGTTGATATTAAAACAGAAGTAGCATCTTGTTTAGGAAATAATATATTTTGAAAATATTAATGAATATGAAATTGTTCAATAATATTAAATGTATTTTTTCTTGATCAAAGAGAAAATAATCGCCTTAATGTTTAAAGAATACATGGGAGAAAATTTGTATCCATACTAATAATCACTTTTCCTTTTTTTTCTTCCTGAAAACATATATATTGATTTGGTAAATCATACCATGGAGTCAAAATATTTAAAATTTGATTTGAAATTAAAATGTGAGAAACTGTATAACTTTTCCTGATATATAATTTTGTGTTTTATATGACATTTCAGTGGTATGTTTCTCAATATGTAATGTGTGAGATACACATTTCCTTGTGTTTAGGTAAAATTTTTAATAGGAACTTGAAAAGAGCACTAATTAACAAACTTAATCACAAACAGGAAACTGTCATAAATTAAAAAAAAAAATTATTGACCTGTATTCTCAATTGAAACCAGCCTGTTATATGTATTAATAGTAAATCATTTAATAATGTCTTAGGTAACTTTTAACTATTTCAGTTAAAACACTTCACTATGAATTCAAAACACCTATTACAACGGCCGCCAAAAAAAAAAAAAAACTAACTGTTCATGTGTCGAATATACATTTAGATATGCCAGATTTATCATTACAAAAATTTTCATTATAAAAGCAACAAAAGAAGCATTCATTTGTACATCAAACTTTTAGA
>Ga0209700_103046_pt1 | contig 32822 bp, 23 predicted proteins | sample SiratroredBW_FD_187528 | JGI IMG/M metagenome (GOLD analysis project Ga0209700, IMG submission 187528) | Root nodule microbial communities of legume samples collected from California, USA - Siratro red BW (SPAdes) (version 2) | ecosystem: Host-associated > Plants > Roots > Nodule | place: USA...
GCATCTGCTGAAGGGTTCAGTAGAGGGTGAGTGCTGCTGGGAGCAGTGTTGCTTGCGGACTGCAAGTGTTGTGGTGCAGTGGGTTTCTGCACTGGTTACACACTAGCTGAGGGGTTCAGTGAGGTGTAGGTTTACTGCTAGGGGCAGTTTGTAACTTGCTGGGAGTAAGGGTTGTAAACTGATCTTGTGATCTGTTTTAGTGGAAATCTTTGCTAGTTTGCAAAGGACTGGACGTAGCCCTTGCGGAAGGGTGAACCAGTATAAAAATTTTGTGTTCTTGCTCTTCTCTCTACTCTTCTTGATTTCCTTTATTCACTGCTGCCATCTTTAAAATTAACTGGATTAAAATCTGTTCATACTTTTATTCATACTTTGAACATCTGTTTGCATAATAAACTGTGATTCTGGATTGTGTTTAATCTGTTGGATTGTGTTTAAACATCTTAAATCTGGGTTAAAACATTTTCACACTACAAATTGTTTTCTGGGTTTAACTAAATTCTGGGTTTAACTCTGATATATTCCGCTGTGCACAATCGATTGTTTACCTGACAGTTCAGAATTACATAGTCAATCGATTGAATAAAGAATTTCCATTCTTTACTTGAAGAATAAATCAGATTTGCGAAAAGTTTTCAAAGTTCAATTCACCCCCCCCTCTTGAACTCTGTCTAAACCTTATTTTACAAAGATAACCCCAAGAATTAGGATGCAGTTGGGTGGGAGCGACATTCAAAATACGCAGTACCCTCATGGTAAACTCATCGAGAGGGAGACGAACATGAACATCAGTAAAGAAGGCCAAATACATTAAGAAGAAATCAGACTCACCCTCCTCTCGGTCATAGCAAACACGGTCATTAACCAAACACTTCTCCATCGACACAAATCCCCTCTCAACCTCAGAAACAACCATGGGGATATTCACAACAAAATACTCTAAAGACGTAGACCAACGATACTTAGAGGACTGCATTAAAGCTTGATCACTCACTCAATCATACCCAGCCCTAAGAGGAGGATCACCCAATGAGGTGTAACCCGAGGACTCGTGTCGCAACCGGGATCACGACGGGGATGACGATCTGAAAAGATAAATTAAAATATTTGAAAATTTTAGAAAAGGGAGTCGCCACCATAGTTTATATGAAAAACTATGGAAGAATTAAAAAAAACGAGGATAAGGCTAGTTTGCGAAAATCGGATCTAGGTTCGGGAGTCGATTACGTGTGGGGAAGGTATTAGCACCCCACAACTCCCGTCCTAAGATGGTACCTTTAATTAAATAAGTAAATTGAGTGTAATTTTTCAAAATATTTATTTTCCAAAAAGAGATAAAAATGAAGATAGAAACAAACAAAAATATTTTGTTTAGTTTTTAGGAGCCCGACAAGGTTTGACCTTGCTCCTATGTATTCCCATCAAGGATGGAAAATCAGGATTATGTAGTTCTTTTAAAAACGTTTGTTGAGATTTTTGATATTTTTTTTTGAATTTTGAAAATTTGGCATTTTTATGTTTTTTTATATTTTTGAAATTTATATATATATATATATATATATTTGAAATCAGTTAAATTTCATTTTGGATATCGCATGATGCGCTTTGATAGTCCAAATGAAATTAAATATTCTAAAAAATAACTCCCGTATAATGCGAACGATCACTTGGAAATTTTAATAAAACAAAAAAAAATTGTTTGAACTAAAATAAATACAATATTGGTATAACTTTAAATAAAACAAAGCTGCAAAGTAAAAATAATGGACAAAAGAAAGAAAAAGAAAAGAACACGAAGAGAGAAGAAAAATAATAATAAAAAACTAAAATGAGATGCCAATATACGTTGAGCCCAATTCTTTTTTTAAGACTTTTCCTTCTTTTATTAGGTGGCAAGAAACCTAATTTGGCCATTACCGCCACACAAAGCTTTAATTGGGAATAAATTTACATGCAATGGCTTAATGTTCCCAATTTCCTTATGCTGCCAAATAATTAAGCCAAATCTATCAACCACTCTTCATTCTTAATTAATCTCACTCCTAATTGGGCTAAGCCCAAAAAATCAGCATGCACACTACCCTCTCACAATTCACTTCCTTCCTTCCGCATTCTTCTCCCTAACACATAAAGATTAAACCTAGGCCACGCCCCCTCGTTATCACCACTCAAACGCTCCCCAACCACTATTAACCTTCACCCTATGTTATCTTCGCAATTAAAAAAAACAAGTGGTCCTAAGCCCAAACAAAATATATGTCTTAACTTAACCTGGCCAAATTAGTATTTTTCTTTTAAAAAAGAAAGGTTAAGGGACACGAAGAGAGTATGGGCATTGTTCTTTAGGGCAAAGCTTAGAGACCAGGGTTGGGAGGAAGTGGTGGTGGCAAAGCTAACGGCGACAAGCGTCGTCGATGGTAACATCATGGGGGCTAACGACGACGAGCGCCGCCGATGGTGGTGGCGAAGTGGAGGGTTTGTGATGGGGTTGTTTTAGGGCGCGTGGGAGGAGGCTTAGGGTTGTTTGGCAGGATTATGGTGGAGTTTGGGGGTGGCTTGGCTTGCGATTTGGGGGTGGCTCGTCGGTGGGATGTGGCGGCGACAGCAAAGATGAAGATGGAGGAGCTAGGTGGCTTGAGTGGCGAAAGGGGTTCGCGTTAGGTTTAAAAAGGGGATGAGAGAGCTTGGCGGATGTGGTGAAGGGAAATCGGTAGTGCTTTGAGGAATGAAGGTTATTAATCTTGAATTTTTGCTTGATGTTTTGGTCTCTGGGTATTTTATGGTTGAAGAATTTGGCATCTGTATATTTCTAGGATTTGATCTGGTTTCTGATTTGGGTTTGCGTTTGATGTTTCAGGCAACTGGTTGGGTGTTCGAAGATATCAACTCCATCGGAGTGTCAAGGTATGATTCATGGTTCATATCATTTAATTAAAGAAATCTATTAAGCAGATTTAACTGAACATTTTCCATTTGATTTTGATACTGATCAGATCTAAGCAAACACACATCAAGGCAAACACAAGGCAAAAGCAATAAACAAATCAGTTATGATCATACCTGTTGAAGATTCAATTTATTTTTCTTCCTTCATTGTAATTATCTCTACCAAAGCATTGAATCCTTGGAAGTTTTTCTTAAGTCTCTGAAAACTTAATCTTCTTCTTCCTCACTTCACCGTGCCTTCCTCCTCCTCTCCATTTCTCTTATGCGTTATCCTCTTTCTCTGTTGCTCTCTCTTTTTTCTGCTTCGTGTCAAAAGAAGTGACTTATCTCTGGGACATTTTCGAGGTCAAGATGATTTTTTTTCTTTTTCTTGAAGGGGAAACCATACTGTTATAGTCGTTGTGGAGTTGCGTGCTTAATAAGGTTAAAAGATGGAGTCAATGACCGTTGGAGGGCTTGCTTGAAACCATTTGCAGGAATGAGGTAATGGTAGCTGTGAGAGAAAATGTTGTAGAGGCACTCTTGTTAGAATAAGGTAATGTTGGTCTTGGTCACAGTAGTGAGAAGCATTGCAGAGAGGTTGAAGCATTGCAGGCGGAAGCACTGCAGGAGCAATAAGAGAATGGTTTGGAAATATGGAGGTTTCTCATACGAGGATGGTGTAGTTGTCAAAGGGGAGGACTCCAACTTGGAATTTTCTATTTTTTGGTTCTTTTATAATTTTCAAAAAAGTAAATGTAAAATGTATATGAAAAAGTAAAATACTTTTTGTTTGATTATTTTTTTTTTTTGATAAAGAAGATAAAAATAAATAAAGAATAAAGTAATTATATTTTCATTTTATTATTTTCATTTTTCTAAGATGAGAAAGAGATAAAAGAAAGATTAAACCATATCATTGAAGTTTTCTACTTTTTGAAAATGAAAGAAAATAAGAATAAAAATCCAAAATTTTAATTAAAAGATATTTTTTATTATTAATATTTTGAGAAATTATTAAATAAATTCGTACAAAATTAGGTGTTGACAGCTGCCCCTCTATACTTTAACTTTACTGAATAATTTAAAAATTAAAATTTTCATATTATCTGAGTAAAAGTTAAGTAAAGATAGAAACACTAATTTTGTCCAGGTTTAAAAAGAGATAGAAAATATAAGCATTATGTCTCAAAAGTGGGGTCATCGTTGAGAGACTGGAGAGGGGAAAGTGAGGTCGTGATCTTACACTGAGTCGAAAGGGTCACGAATCGTCACATGCTGAAAGGTTGAAGTCGAAACCTTGGACCGAGCCGAGACGGTTACAAACTACTAAGTGTTGAAAAGTTGGGGTTGAAACCTTGGACTGAGCTGAGAGAGTCACGCCATTTCTTCTAAAAGGTTGAGATCTTGATGATATCAAGAGGATCTCGTATCATTATGAGGCTGTGATCTTGATAATATCGAGTGGATCACATACCATTGCACACAGACGAACATGTGATCATCAAAATTTGGAAAAGCACTTTTACAAGTGTGAATCTTTGTAAAGACCTTGGCAATGCCGAGTGGGTCATATATAATTGAAAAGCTGAGATCTTGACCATGTCGAGAGGATCATCTCTCCAAACATAAGGTTAACCTTGAACTAGCGGGCCACACCTAACAACATGAGATCGGGATCTTGTATCGAGAGGATCACCATATCTTCACTTGAGACCTTGTATCAAGAGGGTCTTAAACCATTTTTGAAAAGAAATGTGAGATCGAGACCTTAGCCATGCTGAGAGGGTCACGAACCACCTTTTGAAAAGTCGAGATCTTGACCATGTCGAGAGGATCACGACCATGCATTTATGAATGTGTGAAAATTTTGAATTTGCATATAAAGATGCATGAAGTTTTATTTTTTTGTTGTGAAAGTGCATGGATAAATGCATGAAATTGTATTTTTTTAAGTTTTACTTGAGACTCTATTTCTTATTTTTGCCTTTTGTTTGAATGAGTTCATGAATGAATGCTTGAGACTCAATTTCTTATTTTTGCTTTTTGTTTGAATGAGTTCATGAATGAATGCATGAGACTCTATTCTTTACTTTTGCTTCAATGAAAATGCATGTATGAATGCATGAGATTCCTTCTTTCATTTTTGAATGAAAATGAGATTTTATTTTTTAGTTTTTTTGAATGCATGTAACAATGCATCAGACTCTATGAAATACATGTAAGAATGCATGTACAGATGCATCAAAGTCTATGAGACTTTATTTTTCATTTTTGCTATTTTTTTGACATTTAGAATTAATGGTTTTCTCTGACATCGTTTAATTCATCTGACATCAAAATTTTGTTCTTGAAAATGAGGGATGTTGCAAATCCTGATGTTATTGTTAAAATTAAGGCATTATTGACTTTTCCCTTTAAAACATTTTAATGCATGTGCTTGAATCCATAGGTGGATGAAATATGTGGGATAGAAAATTTAAGAGGTTTGAAGGAAACTGGGATGGCACAACCCCATATATGTTATCATTTGTGTGCCCCTCTTTAAGGGAAAATCCCATGCAAGGTATGTATGCGAAGCAGGACTGCCCCAGTTTTGGTATATTGGGTAAGGTTAGGTGAAAAAATGGATTGTATATTTGAATGGTAGAATGGATAACTAGGTCTGATGAAGACTTACTGGTGCAACATCATATAGAGAAAACTGCATCCCCAAAAGGAAAAAGTAAATGGAAACTGCCCCAGTTTAGATGTGCAAGGGGGAAGGAAGGCCTAGATGAAAGGTGACTTGGTTTTTGTAAGGTAGAAGGAAAGGATTGCCCCAGTATAGGGTTTTTTCATTTGGCTTGCTTTCGGTTGACTTATTGATTGATGGCAAATGGTTATCTTCTGATATGAGCACTTCAAACGTCTTTCTCTTTTCTTTTGCTCTTTTACCACTTTTTTCTTTTTTTTTCGACCAATTGTTAGTCATGTCCTCTTGTTGCAAGGTTATGCTTTTGAAAATTAGAGCAATCATTCCTCGATCAATATGGACTTTATTAGGCTTGTAACGTGGCCAAGGGTTGAAAGGTTGTCAAGAAAGGATATGAAGGCTCAAAAAGTATTTATGGGTTTTATGATGATTTTTTTCAAACAAGGATCATCGCCAAGTGTTGTGAAAAATAGTCAAGGTGTTCCTTTATAAACATCCCATTCTTTTCACTACTTTTCTTTTTTCATTCATCTTTCTTTTCTTCTTTTCTTTTCATCACTTTGGGATAATATTTCTTGAATTCACATCATCCCCTGATTGATTTCTTTTCTATTTGAATTACAAGAGCATCTGATGTATACCTTGACCGGAGTTTCATCTCTGATGATCCTTGCTTAGGGAATTATTTTGAAAAGAACTATTTATTTTTGTTTGGCTCAAGAAGGGTGCAAAGGATTTGAATTTTTTTTGGATAAAGAAACATGGCCACATATCATTTCAAGTCATAATTGCTTTGTTTTCAAAAAGGTTAACCCTAAAACAAGATTAAGTGACTCCCAATACATGTCATTTTTATTTTTCTCTTTCACTTTTGATTTTGCTTATTATCCTTTCTTTTGCCTAGACTGCCCTTGCAGGTTTTCAATCTAGCGGACTTTAATTATTTATATTGCCCCGAGAGATTGGAGTTCAACCATTCAACCAACCGAGAGAAATGTGACATTTTTGCCCCAATATTACTTTTGTTATGTCATTCTGGGCAATAGTGATAACTACTGAGACAAATCCTTTTGTCTTGGGATTTTGGGATGAGGAGAGACTAGAGGATTTCAGGCGACATACATGCAAATGATTCATTGGAAATTGTCAGCTTTTACTACTTATTGAGACAATGCAATATCCCTGCCTTTTAGTTTTTGCGATGTCATGAACTCAACGATTGTATTAAAGAAAACAACTAACTCAGTCATGTGATCACCATTTTTTATTTTTTGATTTGTTTATTTGACCTATTCCCACGACACCCTTTAAGACCTGTCCCTAATTAGAGCAAACCAATATTCGTGACCGATCCCTTGATATTTACCAACAAGCATGTGCTCTTCATTTTTCATTTTTCTTTTATTTGTTTAACTCATGGTTTGATCTTTCCCGTAAATTTGTAATAAGATCACGTGAACATTTAATTGCTAAAAGAGATAAAAACTCATAGTCTAAACAGAAGTCACTGAAATGTTAATATCTTGAAATGAAATGATTAAAGCAAAGCATAAACTCCTAAAACAAGCCTCATGCCTTCTCAAACTCTCCACAGTTGTAGCAACTTCCTCCACCTGTTTGTGCAAACACTTCACCTCACTTAGGAACTTGTTTGACATATCTCGAATGAGGATTGTTCTTAACAGTAGGTGTATCTTCTTGAAAACTTAGCCATCCAGCATCAAGCAAGGATTGTACCTTGCGTTTAAAAGATAGACATCTTTCAGTGGAATGACCGGCACCCCACCATGATAATCACACTTAACATTTGCATAATAGCCTTTAGGGTACGATGGCTGTAAGGGCTACAACGGTGGATAAAAGAAAGATTAAACCATATCATTGAAGTTTTCTACTTTTTGAAAATGAAAGAAAATAAGAAAAAAAATCCAAAATTTTAATTAAAAGAGATTTTTTATTATTAATATTTTGAGAAATTATTAAATAAATCTGGAAAAAATTAGGTGTTGACAGCTACCCCTCTTTACTTTAACTTTACTGAATATTTGAAAATTAAAATTTTTATATTATCTGAGTAAAAGTTAAGTAAAGATAGAAACACTAATTTATCCAGGTTTAAAAAGAGAAAGAAAATATAAGCATTGTGTCTCAAAAGTGGGGTCATCGCTAAGAGACTGGAGAGGGGAAAGTGAGGTCGTGACCTTAGACTGAGCCAAGAGGGTCACAAATCGTCACATGCTGAAAGGTTGAAGTCTAAACCTTGGACCGAGCTGAGAAGGTTACGAAAACCTTGGACCAAAACACCAGTAGGTAGGGAATCTTTGTGAGGGACGACCCCCTCATCGAGCATGATAAAAGAAGACTTACAAATAGAAGAAGACCGAGAAGTAGAAGATAAGGACGAGGAAGACATGATTATCTTAGGACCGAAAGAACACAACACACTCAAGCTCCTAGAAGAGAGAAAGATGTCGGACCCTAAAGGAAGAAGGCGATGAGAAATGTAGAAAATGAACCTACAACCTTCATTTATAGAAGCTCCAAGGTCACAACCAACAACTCTCCACTTCTTAACCATCCGATTTCGTGGATCCTAAGAGGGGAGACACATTAGTCCCATCAAAGAAGGCCCAAGGCCCAAACTTAACCTAATCTTCGACATTCTCTAATATATACCGCTTTCTTTTATCCTTCATCAATATATGACTCTAAAATCTAACGAAGTTCATTACTTGAGGTATTATAATGTCTAGCTATAACTAATTTGACTTATTATTTCCTTTTTTTCAACTCAAAATCTAGACGTTAACAAACTTACAAATTGACCATGAGACTCAAGAGAGGAAAGGTTATTTTTGTTCATACCAGAACAAAATTATTCTTTAAGGAATATGTAATTATAAAAATGTTTAAAAGGGAGAAAAGGAGTTCGTTAGATAAATTAAATGAATAATAACAGGAGAAAAGGGTAATTTTATTTGGATGAATATTTTTATTAGAAATATAATATAAATAAAGTGTAGTCTTGAAATTTACAACATCAAAGCAAAATAATAAATAAGACCTTAATATATAAAAAATTTATATATAAGTATTTATTTCATAATTGTGCATTTTATTATGTATAAAATATTTTGTCTATCATAAATATACACAAATACAAAAAATATTATGTATCAAAATGTATAATTATTTTGAGAAAATTAGAAACTGAATATGTTTTGAAAAATTTAAAAAGATAAAGTTGAAAAATTATTGTCAAAAGAATTTATTTTTATTTGCATTAAAGTGCACAAAATATGATCATGGTCCTCTTCAATTATAGGTTTAAAATTATAGCTTTTCCTCTTTCACGACAACTCCTCATATAAATAAGAGTGGAGATTGAATTAAACTATTATGTAACATTGAAATAAACTTTAAAATTTGTTTAATAGAACTAAATTATATAATTATATATATGATCGAAACGGAGTGCATTAAACTATCCTATATTACTATTATATTATTTCAACTAATCTCAAGTGTAACAGATATAATATTTTAAAACACATTTTTCAATCTCATAATATATATTTCTGTTTTTTTTAAACAATTTTATTTAAGATTAATTTAAAATTTTAGAACTAAATTAAAATGATAATTCAATTTACTTGAGTTTAAAAGTAATTTAGTGATCCTAATAGATACATATAGTACATTGACAATAATGGAACGAAAACAAGAACACAAATAGTGAAGGTGAACGAAAATTAATAGTGATACAAGTCATGCCATTCAACTACATACCCAAAACAAGCACACCAAAATCCTCATTCCCATGAACATATATTTACACATTAACGTACAAAATTAATTACACAGTAATACTATATTTGTAATTTCTATTATTCTGGTTTCCATGCTGAATATTTGGAGATGTATTTTCATGAGTAGTAATCATATAGGAATTTGAAGTGAGAGGTTTTGTCAAGGTGCCACAAGTCTTTCCCTGCAAAGGTCTATTACAATGTAAAGAGCTTGGACTCTCTGCTATACTTATGGGTCTTCTTCCCTGATCGGTTGAATCAGAAGGTGTCAATCGATCCTGCAAGAATTCAGCAATCAAATTTATATCCATTTTTCACTGTTAGGGAAATTAGTAACCAATTCCAGATGATGCAATACATAAATATGACAACATTAAAAAAAAAAAAAAAACTAAGTTATTTAGCTCAATTTTAAATAAAAATTATAATTGAAATTATGATAATAAATTTATCTATTTGAAGATACCTTTTTCGTCCTCTCCTCGATGCTTCTCTATCATTGTAAAAATCAGGTGCTGACCTTGCTTTGAGGCAAAAGGTCTGACGAAGTTTCCTGATATTTATCTCTGTTTTTTCCTGCATGTAAGTGGTTTCAGTGTTACTGATTAAGCTGAAGGAACAATGTGAGATAGCCTTCACGATGCCAACAATTAACATATCAACCCACCTTGAATTTTGTATGCAGCCGCATTTTCTGCAGTTCACTAGCACTAAACTTTTTTTCAAGTTTCTGAATTGATGAAGAACATCAAACAAAGAAAGACGAATGCTTAATAAATGTACTAAGGCACAATCAATGAATTATAAGATAACATAAGTTCTACCTTCTTTCTACTTGAAGCTCTTTCTTCGGTTCTCAATGGGGATGACTTTTTACTTCTACGTCCATTTAAAGCACTGGAAATGTTAGTCTAGAATTAATAACCATAATTAAGAATCCTCTCCAAGGTAGATGTGAATGATTGTAAAGATACTAGAAACATCATCATTTAGTTATTAGTACAGGTTTCCCAAAAATGAGAAATGTTTTTGAAATTGATTCATATACCTATATATGTATGCATGTATATGATTCGTGCTCTCCACAAAGCCAGAAAGCATGTTTCAACTCACTCTCGTTGTAAAAAAATCAATGCCTCGAGATAAATTGGTCTGTTATTCTTGAGGAAAAACTAAGTGTTTTCGACATATGACTATACAAAATTTAAATGGACTTGATGAACTTGAAAAATAAATGCACGTAAAACTTTTGTCATCACCTTTCAGCTTCAGTTAAAGGGGTAAATGAAGAATGTTTTTGCAACTCATTCTTAGAAACCTGCAATTAGAAAATGGCTCACCATTAATTAGCATCATTGACTTCAAAACTCGGAAGATCGTACAAAATGGAAGCCAAAAGCCAAAGGTTTTGTAGGGGTTTATATAATTAAATATGCATTGAGTATGAATACCTTAGTTGTGGTTCTTAGGAGAGTCGAACCATCCTTTGAAGAAGCAACTCCAACTCTAGTACTTTCAGATTTCCTCACCAACGATACTGTCAATCTATTGATTTCTCTAATGAGTGTGAAATTGAGCGACATGTAAGGTGACTTAGCAGTTGATTTTTCTTTATTTGCAGACTTATTGCTCAATGGAGTAGCAATATCATCTTTATTAGAAAGACTAGGAGTTGAGCATTTTACTGGTGTAGAGTTGTTGAACTTAGATGATCCAACAATTTTTAACAACTTGAATGAAGAAACTGGCCGTTTCTTCTTGCCCATTGATTGCAAAAATTCCTTACCAAAGTTGGTACCCTGCAGCAACAACTAATCCTGTTCAATTTCTACGTAATTAAAATATCAAGAAAAGGAAAATAAACTCCTGAAAATGAATAAAAAGAAACTTTGCCCAAGTTTCATTGTGTCCATGGAAGAAATTATTACATATTACCTATACAGATTAAAATTTATAAAAATATATATCATGAAGATATTGGGTGAACCATATGGTTCATGTAATAATTTCATATCTAACTTGGAAGTGTTTGTGTTCTACTAACCTCTTCTTCACTTAGCTCCTTAAAGTTGTCAGATTGGTGATCTGGTAGAACTTTTTTGACCTTGTTACTTTGAGGTAAATTAGTTTCTGTATTTGAATTTAACTTAAAGGTGACAGTACCATCTGAATAAGTCTTGAAAACATGAACATTTTCTTCACGGAAAACTACTTTAGACACTGGACTTGCCATGTGTGATTTATGGGTCTGTGAGGAACTGGTTGCTTGTTCAAGCAAAGCAGCTGCCTTTTGAGCAGCAAGTTTCTTGTAGTGAGCTTCAAAGAAAGCTTTCTTCTGTGCAACTGAACCAGGCTGTGTAAACCTCTCTGCCTCTTCAACATAGCGGTTTTGTGAGAAAGTAGACCATTTCTCCCATGCCAGAGACTCTGACGTGAACCTCCCAAATGAGATTGATTGCCCAAGTGCTTGATTTGAGTTTCTCTGAAATGCACACGTTTTTCAAGGTGAGCCTCCATAGCATCTCGAGTTACAACTATAAAATTGTTGTATCAACTATATTTTTCCGTAATTTTTCGAAGCATGGAAAATCAGAACAAAACGAGGACTGTGTCTACTGTTAAAAAGCTTATTAGAAAGTCTAATTATGCTTAGCTACACCCTCTAATGGTTTTGTGACTGGAAATCCAACTCACTAAATGATTAGCATTAATAAGTGAATTTCCAAACTCATGGATATATATAAATATGGCAAGATGTTAAGGGAACCATTAGTATCAGAATTGGGAGCAACCCAACTGGTTAAAACAAAATCGAACAGCTGAAAAATCTGGTCTTGTTCTTATATTTCCATTTCTCAAAAACCAGGAAATATGTAGGAACACAGGAGAAAATATCTGGTGGCAGTTCGCAGAATTCAAGGATACAATAGTAGAAAATCTTAGGAACAGAAGTGACTGCTCAATGAACTGACCTCGCTGGCTTCTTTGGGAAAGCCAGAGGCATAACAGAATGGTTGTTGCGTGAGACAAGCTGACGAGTGTCCCATGTTTCTCTGCTACATTCAGGACTCAAAGGATCCAAATTTTGCAATAATTATTATAATATGATCCTTAAAAGCATTGTTATATGTTGTATGTGGCCGTTTTCAATAATTTCAAACCGGTTCAAATTTGAATTTTCAAAAAAAAGTTGAGGAAGTCCATGATATGGGCAAAAGTAGACACTTTTATAGTCTTTCAACATATTCAAAAGGAGCATCATAGTTCAATGTATTATAGTTACAAAAGTGGGGCTCTCTAATCATGTTGGGAGAAGGTCCTCAATCTTTTTCTCGTTGGTTTGGCCCACTTTCTGAAAAGACCAACTATATCCGCATCCGTTGGTGGTTAGTTTGAACTTGGAGAATCTTTATTTACGTTAAGCTTTATCAAGGAATTAAGTGTTTTCCTCCTGATAACGAGGACCATCTAGGAACAAGAATGTAAACAACAGTGACAAATTTACATTGTGTCAAATATTTTGAGAGACTTCCAATGATAATTTGCAGTTTTTTAATTATTATTTTTGTAAAACATAATGACAAATTAAATGAGAATTTTGCAGTTTTTTAATTATTATTTTTGTAAAACATAATGACAAATTAAATGAGAATTTTAAATTAGAGAAAAATGATACATTATTATTATTATTATTATTATTATTATTATTATTATTATTATTATTATTATTATTATTATTATATTTATTATATTTACAGTGATTCACTCCTACTTTTAAAACATTGATTCTATACTTCTTTGAATTAGGATTTATGATTTACATTTAATGTTAAAGTTTATATCCATACGAAGGTATGTTTTATTATAACTTGTGGTTAAGTTTGGTATCTTATTACTTTTTAGGATGAGTTTGGTAACCTGGAAAGTGAAAGATGGAGGGAATAGTCTATACTTGCCTACATTAAATATATACATTAAATATAAACTAGAAAGTTGAGTAATTTATAAAAAAAATCACAAAATTTAATGTCTATAGTTTTGAATTGAATGTGGTATTATTTGCTTATGTGTGTCCGGATTAGGTTGATTGAAGGTGGATCTAATGAAAAAAATACTAAAATTTACATATTGTATATATAAAAGAAATGTTGAAATATTTAAAAAAATACTATTTTTAAAAGAAATGTTCAACATAACATAATCACTTATTTAAAAAAATACTATTTTCTATCTGAATATTGTAATAATTATACCAAACTCAAATTATTATACATTTATTTTCCTCCTTTTTTTCTCAATCTTTTTTCTCTCATTAATAATAAAGATAAATAAAAATAATATGACTAATGATAAATAGAAATAACAATAATATAAAAAGAAAATAATATCGATAAAAAATAACTATAATTTTTAAAAGTTAAATAATAAAAAGATAACTTTTATCTTGTTTTTCTTATATTTATCTCCATCAAATAATCTTTATTTCTATTTTATTTATTACTTATTTATTTTCAATCAAATAGCTTTTAGTTTACTCTTTTTCTCATATTCATTAAATAATTGTATTGCTTTTCATATTTCTCAATTCGATCAAGTTGTCACTTTCATATAATTTAAATGTTAGAGAAAAAGTTAGTTATTGGTGAAAAAGATATTAGTCATTAGAAACGGAATTAATTACTTCCTTTTAACTTTTTGTAAGTTAAAAAGTACATAGTATAAAATATGAATTATACATTTTCTATAAAATAAATAAATTCAACAATAAATTATCTAAGACCCAAGTGTTACGTGTAATGACGATACAACAGCATGCAGTTCTACTACATGTTTGATAAAACATTTATGATTATATTGATATGTTTCTAAGGTCAAACGTTACAAGCATACACTCCAAAAAAAAAAAAAAAGCAAAAAAGAAAAAAGAAAGAAAGAAAAAAATCAAGAAAACAAACAAGAAAGAAAACAAGTAAGCAAAAAAAAAGAATGAAAGAAAAAAAAGAATAAATGAAAAAAAGAAAGCAAGAAAGCAAACAAGAAAAAAACCAAAAAAAAAAAAAAAAAAAAAAGAGAATAATTGACGACTAAAATCCGTCAGTAACATCATTTATCCGTCGGTAATAAAATATTATTGACAGATTTTCGACTGACATGTAGTCGTCGACTATTTAGTTGTTGAAAAATTGACCGGTGAAGTATGGCTTGTCGTCGGTAAATATCAACGAACATTATCCGTCAAAAAATCCGTCAGTAATTACCGACGAATATTATCCGTAGAAACATCCATCGGTATTATCCGTCAAAAAATTCATCTGTAAAATTGGACGGCCGTTATCCGTCGAAAATATTCATCGGTAAATTTGGACGGCCTTTATCCGTCGAAGCAATCGGTCGGTAAAAGTCTATGACGGATTTTACCGACGAATTTTGTCCATCGGTATGTTTTCCAGTCAATTTATGTTCTTTTATCACCTTCTGATGAATTACTTAATCACCTGCTTTCATAATTATAGTATCTAATAACGAAATTCGAACAATACAATTTAAAACAAAACCATAAAGATATTGTTGTCCAAAATCAAATTTATTAACCAAGTGCAGGTAAACTAAAGAAATATACATGGTTCGTCAAAGTTACATTCTCTTATAACAAAAACTACTAACAAAAACTAATAGCCTCTTCCATAATCAGAAGAATGATCATGATCAGGATTTTGTTCGTGGTCAAGATTTTGATGCTTATCATTCTCTTCTGGATGTTCGTCTTGTTGTGGTGATGGTGGATGTTCTTGGTCTATAGCTATTAATGCATGGGCTTCAAGATGAAGGAACCTCTTAACAATTGTTTCTAAATCTTTAATCTTGATACTCAATTTTTCATTTGTTTCAAGACTTTGTGAGAGTTGTTTCTTAATGAGGTTCATGTCTTCAGGATTGTTGGTGGAGGTTGATGGCTGGTGCTTCAGACTTTCACTTCCACCTGAGTAAGTTGCACCAATCTGTCCAATATCATACAATCTTACCTTACTTTTCCCTCCTACCGCATCAACCTAACATCGAGTTCTAAGAATGTCATCGTCTGCTTGATCAGTAGCATTAACCTCCCCTGATTCATCTGGACATGATCCAACCTCTGATCTAGCCTGTGAGAGTCTAGTCTCAAAAGTCTTCCTGTTATCAGAAGATTAAATAATTAGTAAATCAACCCATACTATCCGTAATGTTTAAATAAATTTTGACAATTCAGCTTACAAGTACCCTTCCTGGTGTGCGTTCGGTGGAAGACCTCATCAACAAACACAGACCGTCCAAGTTCTTTTGCCTTTAATATATTTTTGCAAACTTAATTTACATATATAAAACTTTTAAACTTAGATAAATAAGATAGATAGATAGAGTTTATATACCACTCGAAGGGCATGTTCATGTGTGGTGATGGAGCCACATGTGTGTAAGCTTCCACCCTTTTCAGATGCTCTATTTTTTTGGGTTGTAGCACATTTATTACGATACAATGAAGATTTCCAATGTGCTTGCAAGCCGCTCCACACATTTTCTCCAATCCATTATGGCCTTTTCCCTGCATTTCTAACTTCTCTAAACATCTCAGAGAGTCTATGAGATGCTTTATTGTGAAAATTTCTCTTAATTTGACTTTCATGTTGTGGCATCCATTAAACTCTTGACTGTAAAAGTTAAGAAATGAAATTGAGATAAGAAATATAAAGTGAGTAAATGTGTAATATAACTCAATGACTAAATATTGAACCATAAAACGGTTCCAAAAGTGCTCCTTTTCAGAATCTGGTATTCCTCCCCATGTAGACCAAGGCTCCAAAAATTGTTACTTAATACACTTTGTGATAGCCTGTGAAGCAACTTTAGATGGCAAAAACCTAATGACAAAGACAATTGTTGCAAACATTTCAAACAATCAAACAAGTTACATAAATAATTTACTTAATGAAAATAAAATATTACCCTCGACCATAAGGTTCAATGAGATCAATGTCATCTGCAGCATCATTATCTGGCTGTTGGGCCGGTGTATGTAAATTGCCAACAGAGGTTGATGGTGCATCTTTGTTAACAGTAGATGTAGGAGTGGGTGCACCTCTTGAGCTCGAGGCAGGGGTATGTGTTGCTGAAATAGTAGCAGCAATGGACAGTGTAGGTCCCACAGCAGTGAACTGTGTGGGTCCCACAAAAGTAGACTGTGTGGGTCCCACAGTAGCAAACTGTGTGAATCCCACAACAGTGAACTGTGTGGGTCTTACAGCAGCGGACTGTATGGGTCCCACAGCAGCAGACTATGTGGGTCCCACAGCAGTGGTAGGAGCAGTCGATGTTTCAGAAAGATGCTCAGGACTCACTCTAAGCAAATATTTTCTCTTCTTGGTATGTGCTATGCCTTTGCCCTTATAATCACCATGGGGTGGGGGTCGGGGTGGTTCTCCATAAGACATGTTCCAGAAAAAAGCCAATTAAGCCCTCAAATTTAACACTATAACCTGTGCAAAACAAAACCTCGGTATGAGTACAGAGCAAAGTATCGAATTTGAAAGCAATGGTGATATTGGTAGTAACACAAACACACACATTCTCTATCTAAAATAAACTAAAAATGTGCAAATACTATTATATTGTGAAATGAAAGGTATAATTAATGTGAAAGAATTCTTACGGTTAGAAGACATAAGAACCCTTCATGTTTGAATAGAATCTTAATTTAGGATAAATTACTAACAACAACAACATACTGGTGTAATTACTCAATTAATTTCAAGATAACATGCTATCATAGAGTCATTCACATGTAGGTCTTGATTCATAAGTTGTATGTAGATGACTACAGGCATCATTAACTTCATATTTAAATCTCCAATATTCCATGTTGAAAAGGAAAATTACTCTGGAAATTATGCTCAGTATGTTTCGGATACTTATGCAGCAGAGGCATAAAAACAAGGCTAACTTAAAGAAGCTTGAAACATACCTTAAGAGCAACAAACCCATATATGTTGATTTGAGCATTAAGAAATTCTCTACTCCAAATATAAAGGAGCATAAAAACAAGTGGTACTGCTAAAAATGGGAACTACAAAAAAGGGATGGCAGATAAAACCTATAATTGACGAAATAACATTACAAAGAAAGAACTGATGTTAGGACTTAGAATACCAAGTTAAAAATGAAACTACAAAGAAAGCAACTAGAAGTGGGGAAATGGAGTTGGTGCAATTTCAACAGCAATCAAACATGTGATCTTTCAATCAGAATTTTGTATCTCCAAAATTAACTTCTCAAGTATTTTCTGAAATTCCCAAATGCCTTTCTCCACTGAACCATTGTTCTGTACAGAACATTCAAGCCTTCATTGACACTTCCTATCCTACCTAACCGGAATTTATATTCCTCCGTCTCCAACAGATTCTCTCCAACCATAAGTAACTTCATATGAAATTGGCAACTAATCTTCACTTACCATTGACCATTTCTCATAATCAATCAGAGTCATCGCTCATTTGTTAAATTAACCATTGATCTGAATTTTTGTCCATCCAACTTTGCATAACTAATCACTAAAAACAAATCAAAGATAATTTTATTACAAATGTTTTGAGATGTGACACATGCTAATGCAAAAATTCTTAAAGACTAATGGAGCATAACTATCACAGGCGCAATGGCCAAATAAAACACAGATAAACAAATTAAATTAGATTTATCAATTTTCCATCATTGTTATCCAAAAAAAAAAAAAAAAAAAAAAAATTGTTATCTTCTTGTCCAGTTCATAAGCCAGAACCACCAGTAAATGTATTTAGTGTCTAGATAATATATAATACACTCAATATTTAGCATATAATAAAGAGATAAGAAGAGTAGTTGGAAGATGTTTTGAATGATGAGAGTGATGAATGGGGGTTGTAGAACAGTTAGTACAATACTGTGTGCTTAGAAAGTTACCAACTAGCAAAGTGCCACAGAGATGAAGTACAAGGCTTTTTATCCTTGTATTACGAATTGGGGTATGTTCAGGTAATCGAATAAAAAAAAAAGTATTATGAATGACTTTTTAATTGTGTAGGGAGATGATTAGAGATTATTTTTTTCTATAGTTTTCCTTTGTTGTCTCGGAAAAATTATTTCAAGATACATTTTGACATTCTCAACGTGTATAATACTATATATTTATAACTATTTCACAAATTATATAAAGTCTGATTGATTTATACCTCTTTCACTTTTCTGGTGCATACTGATTCTTCCATTATGCATATACTTTTGTAAGTTGTACAACAACAGGCTTGCCCTATAATAACAGTTAAGTACAGAAAATAGTCAAAAAAACTATTCTTCTTTTAGGCTAAGATATAAATCATCAACGTAGAATGATCTCATAACACACGTTATAAATGATCTCGTCAACATAACGAGTAGGAAAAGCAAGATTTTCAGCATGATGTGTGTAATAATAGAGGTGAAAGTCAATACTTACAAATTCTACTAATGATATATAATTAAGTCATAATCTACTCAGGTTAGTTTATAGACAAACACTAATACTAAGAGTAACGTAGTATGATTCTTATATGTCAAAAATGATTCCAGGGTCTACCAATCTTCATGTACATACTTAGCCTTATTTCCTCTTATTGTTATCACCATTCACCACAATCAATATTATTTCTGTTGTGCATTACAAAATAGAAAAGATAAACAATTATAGCACACTTTCTAATAAAAAAAATGCTAAAACCAGAGATAGGTCCCACAATAGACCTAGCTAAGACTAGGAGCCAACAAAGTCCCACCATGCACCATTTCTCAAGTTTTCCTATTTTCTCATACCAAGCACTGAGTGCTTGGACATATATAAGAAATTACTTAATAGTCATAAATGAAAGACTAAAAATATTTTTACTGTGTAACTACAATAATTAATAAAGAGTAAATTATTTTTATAACTATATTTTTGTATATATGTTTATTATAATTATAATTTATTTTAATAATTATTTTATTATAATATTAGTTATATCAAAATTTTTAATTGTACTAATTAATGCTTTAGGTGACAACACAAGATGGTTATATTTTTCACTTGTCAAGAATTAGAGTGGGAGATTTAAGGGGGCCACCTGTTCTTCTACAGCATGGACTTTTCATGGTTACTAAAAGATGTTGTGTACCGTATTAATATTAACTCAAAATTAATATTGATGTTGGCAATTAATGTGATGTTGTGGTTGGAGGATGACATAACATGGTTATTGCTACCTTCAAAGAGTCTCTTGCATTTCTTTTGCCGGATAAGGGGACCAAATATAGCCGCCAACATACAACTTTAACTACTAATGGCTCGGTTAGTTTTGGTTCTATTGATTGTAACAGTTTTATTGTTTAGGATTACTAGAATTGGTCATGGGATGAATTAGTTGCATATGATCTTCAAATGTGCATGATCTGACTGGACAAAAGTCTTTGATTGCATTGGCTACAGAGTTACTGAACATATTGAGATCGGCTGCCTTGCTTAGCCCCTTTATGAGAATATGAAGTGCAAAAATGAAGAGGAAGAAACATGTTATTCTCATTATGTTGTTGTCATTGAATTTTACGTTGTACTCTTACAAGATCATCTGATTCAAGAAAAATAGTGTTCTGTTGAGGAATCTATAGAGAATGAGCAGGTGAACTAGAAATGAAATTTCTCCACTTTTCAAGTATAAATAAATTTTAACATTAGAAATAAGTTCATTTTCTTTTCATAAATGTCCTTAAGATAAACAAAACTAGTATCTTGAATAAATTTATTTGAGGCACTGACTAAAGACTAAAATTGCATCATATTATATTTGTTGAAGTCAAACTCAGTACCTAAAAGCTCTGCAAATATATAACAGATATCAGTTCATATTTAAACCATCAAGGTCTAACAACACCAATAAGAAGTACATACATATATATATAACTACCCCCTTAGAAGACTGATAAATTAGGCTAAACAATCCAACTCAACATTCACAATACACACAACTGCAAAACTTGGTCTGAGGTTCTAAGAATTAACTATCAACTTGCACTGCAATGCTTTCATTCATCCTCATGATGATGGAAACTATGTTTCAGTCAGTTCAACATTTTGTGCTGCTAGTTTCTTACCTCTTTTTCCAGTTGGAGACATGACAGAAAAATGGTCATGTCAAGGACCAAGGTGTTGTTCATTTGGCCAGCTGGTTTGAACACATAAACATCAAACTCTTCCAAGTTGTTGTCGAAGACAAAGTGTTTCTACCCACCTGTGAGTCCACCAGTATGACGAATATTATGGTAGTTGTATCTAGCAATCCATTCACCCTTGCCCATGCGTAATATCACATCTTGAGACATTGGTGCAATGTGCTCTCCTATCCACTTGTTAGGCATGGACTAGTCATAAAAAAAGGTTATAATGAATAACACTTAGTAGGAAAAACAACTAGGTGAGTTTCTCAATAACTTGTGAGTGATTTTAGCTTATGCAAAAACATGGTGAGGCAAATGTTTACCACAAAGAATCTCTTGTACACGTGAGATGGTCGCATAACTACAACTACACTATCATCAGTACGCGCTGCCTGGGCTAATGCAAAGGCATTTTTAATCTCATCTTCTGTCACAGGCCTTCTGTTTGAGATATATAGCTCATATGACCCAGTTCTAATTGCAGAAACAGGTTCACCAGGTTCTATTCCTACTATTGATTCAAATGACCCAGCCAGCTCATCTACGCAATGCCTAGATATTGGCATCCCATAGAAGCCATTGCCTTCATAAAAGTATTGGCAATGCTCAATTATAGAAAGTTAGACATTGATACCAATGAAAGAGATTTGGCCTAGTAAATCCATGTTGCGCATATGTTCAAATGGCTTTAAAAATAAAGTCTTCTCATATCCTTAACCAGCTTGTCACAAATGGCATCATTTTGAGCCAAAAACAATTCAGCTACTTCTCTACTATCAAAATTTCTCCCTTCAATAAGGTAACTTCCCTCATCTTTAACAATGATTCCATGTTCACAGGCCAAATCTAAGACCTCTGACTCATGGCAAAAGCCTCTTCCAAACTTGATACCCAGTTCAACCCTTTCAGTTGCTGCTGGTGCTAGTTTATTTTTCACCACTTGCGCACGGATGAGAACACCTTCTACCTGAAGCACCAGATATCAAAAAAGAAGAATGAAAACAAGACAAGAGAGGGTTTTTGGGAAAGAATGTGATAAATTGGGCACCTTTCCATGTTACTAAACAACAAAAATATTGCTTTATTTGCATCCAAGTAATTTATTTGAAATCCCTAGAGTACCTGCCAATATAAACATTTCTTCAACAGAATGCTAGAGTTTGGAAATAGAAACCAAAGCTGCAGAAATCCACAAAAGTGCTTACCACTTGAAAATTGGAGTGATATGAATTGTCTTCTTCTCCAAGTCCACTTCAATACCATCATTCTAAAAAAACACTCTAGCTGCACATCTCAATTCTTCTACTACTCTATACGGTGAGAAAAACCTCACCTTTGGGCTCGACTTCGTGCCATTACAAAGGCCAAAGTGAACCAACGGATTCAATTTTACAAGAGCAAGCTGCAGTTTGGTAGGAACAAATGAATCATTCTTAATAATAGGTGCCAGCATTGTCTTCTCAGAGAATTCAAAAAACTCCTGCTTTTGAATCCTTAACTTGGAGGTGCATCTCAATTTTAGACCATTCCTGGTCTTCTCATCTTCCAAGGTGTCTTGAATGAACCTGTTGATAGAAACAAGCATAACAAACCTAGCGTCATTATAGTGATCAACATAACAATTAAGTGTGGCATAGAAGCTAATTAATTACCACATGAGTGCACCATCACCTGAGTCAATAAGTAATCCAATTAACAAACCTAAGACAAGTAAGGAAATCAGAAGATTAGTTGTATTAAGGAACACAGGAAGAAGAAAACAGAAGATTAGTTGACAAGAAGGAGACTGCATTTTTGGCTGCTGCAAAAAACTGGGTGTAGTTGATCCTTTTCTCCACATAAGTTACACAGAACAGGTGCTTAATCATATGCCTAAAATGAAAACCTTGATACTACCACAAAATATAAAACAAAACATTACTTGCACATAGTTAACAACAAGTAAAAGTAATGTTTATAAATCCTGTACTATATTTCCTATAAACATATAAAAAGTGGTAGTACTAATAATATTTTTATAAACAATAACTAATCATCATCCTAATCAATATCGTAATCATCATCACTTTTCTCTTCTTCCTCATCATCATCATCATCTTCTTCTTCTTCTTCTTCTTCATCTTCTTCATTTTCATCTTTTTCATTTTCATCTTCTTCGTCATCAGTTTCATCGTCATCGTCTTCAAGTTCTTCTAACTCTTTAGCATCATGATCAAAGTTTTGCAGGTGTGTAATATTTTGAATGTCGATAACCTCATTTGTATGTGACATTTCATCTACTTGGTAAGGGACGTCAATTTCTGTATCAATTCGATGTCTTGGCTTTGTTTTAATTGCAACACACCAATTACGTTTGTCCATTAGAAATGGTAGATATGAGATATAATACACTTGTCTGACATTTTGCGCCATGATAAATGGATCAAAGGGTTGGTATCTTAAATTCATTTGAATGTCCACAATTTTGGTTTTTGGATCGACTCTCATCCCTCTTCTAGATGGATCAAACCATTCACAATAAAAAAAATACCACTTTCTTGGGATAACTTGAAGTATTGTACTGTAGCTCATATATTTTCTGAATGATCCCATAAAAATCATCTTCACCTCCTTCAGTAAGGCCCTTAACATAAACATAACTGTTTATTGTCTTCTTTCCTTTACTCCATGAATCGGTATGGAACTTGTACCCATTGACAAAATATGTGTGCCACTCTTTGACACATTTAAAGGGCCAATTTGACAAATCCCTTAATTCTTGATTCCTCACAGTCAATGGCTCGTTATAAACCTACAAATATAAGTGCCATCAACAATTATGTTATTTAACCTATAAGATATTGTGGAATAAATGGTCAAATACATACTTGTTCCTTGAACCACCTAGGGAAATGTGAATGTATTCGAGTAGAAGCACTTGTTTCAGGTATTTGGTCTAACATCAAGAATGAACTGCCAAAAGTTTAACCTATCATTAATTAAAATCTAGACCAAATGTCAAATCTAGGAATGTCAAAAGATCATTTACTTACTCAAGATATGGTTTAACTTCAATGCAATTGAATAAGACATGGACATGAGCTGAGGTAAACTCAGCATCAGTTAACCAATGAGTCAACGTCTTCCCTCCATGACGACCAATTTGTTTAAATACTAATAACCTTAACTCATTAGTTTGGCGATCAAATTGAGTTTCATTCCTATAAGAATGTGGTGAGAGCATGAAATTGTTGAAAAAGTGAGAACAAAAATATGTTGTCTCATGATGCTAGTAAGATGCACAGATTGATCCTTCAACTTTGGCTTTATTCTTTATTGATCTTTTGGAATCACCCATGTATCTAAAAAATAATAATAATTTGTGCACTACGATTCATAAGTATAATGAAAATGACAATTGTGGTAAAAGGTATGCAATAAATTACCACCTTTCAAATGGATACATCCACCTATATTGCACCGGTCCACCAAGCAGTGCTTCATATGGAAGATGAATATGAAGATGTTCCATTGAATCAAAGAAAGCGTGAGGAAATATTCTTTCGAACTTGCAAATAATAATTGGAATGTTTTCCTCCATCCTTAATAGTGATTCTCGATTTAATGATGTAGAGCACAAATCTTTGAAAAAATGACTGATTTCAATCAAAGGATTTAATACATGGATTGGCAATGAGCTAAATGCAATAGGAAGTAATGTCTCCATGAATACATGACAATCATGACTCTTCATACCATGAATCCTTCCCTTTTCAACATCAACACATCCAGCCAAGTTTGAAGAATAACCGTCAGGCATCCTTAATTCTTTAATCCAACAACAAACTTGTTTAACTTCAGTTGTACTTAAAGTGAAATTTGCTTTGGGCTTTACCATCTTCTCGTTACCTTGGGCCTTCAACTCTAAGTCTCTTCACCTACAATACAAAGCTAAATCTTTTCTTGCTTTGTCATTGTCTTTTGTCATGCCAACAGCATTCATGACAATATTGAATATATTGTCAAAGAAATTTTTTTGTATGTGCATCACATCAAGATTATGTCTTAATAAATTATGTTTCCAATAAGGAAGATCCCAAAAGATGTTTCTTTTCGTCCAATTATGCCACTCTCCATATCCATCTATCCTTTTCGCACCACTTTTAGTTATTTTTGGCAAATCCTTCACTCTTCTCGAAACTTGCATAGGTGTCAGCCTAGAAGTGGCCCATCGGTTTCCACTTCACCTTTTTGAAAGGCTTTAACATTTCTCTGAAATGGATGATCTATAGGTAAGAACCTTCAATGTGAGTCAAACCAATAAGTTTTGCGACCATAATTTAATGTGAATGACTTATGATGTTCCATGCAATGGGGACAAGCTAATTTACCATGAGTTCCCCAACCAGACAACTTCCCATAAGCAGGAAAGTCATTAATGGTCCACATCAGATTGGCCCTCATAATAAAGTTTTGTCTCTTTGAAATATCATATGTCAAAACACCAAACCACAATTTCTTCAAATCATCAATTAAAGGCTCTAAGAAAACATCAATAAAGGGCTTCAGATTTGATGGACCTGGTATTAAACAGGTTAAAAACATATATGATTTAGACATACACAATTCAAGCGGGAGATTGTATGGAGTAACAATGACAGGCCAACAAGAATACAGTGATGACGATGCCTGAATGTAAGGGTTAAATCCATCTGAGCATAGGCCAAGTCAAACATTACGTGGATCAGCAACATAAGTAGGATGTTTTTTATGAAAGTGCTTCCAGGCTTCACCATCAGATGGATGACATAACCGACCTTCCCTTCTCTTTTCATGGTGTCATATCATGTGTGGCGCAGTTTGCATAGAAGCAAAAAGTCTTTGTAATCTTGGAATCAAAGGCAAATAGAACATTGACTTAACTGGAATTGTTTTTTTCTTTCTTCTCGCTACATTAATTGGATGGTATCTTGGTTTGTGACAAAACTTACATTGAAGCAATGACACATCTTTCTTTCCAGTATCATTATTATAGAACGACATACACCCATTCAGACAACAGTCAATCTGCTTAACTATCAATCCCAACTTTGATACCAACCTTTTAGCATCATAATAACTAGTTGGCAATTCTGTTTTTGTAGGACTTATGTCCAACAACAGTTTTGTGAAATTCTATAAGCATTTGTCAGGAACATTCCAATTCGACTTATAAGAAAGAAGCCTAACACATACTGATAATTTGGATTCTGATGACCCTTCAAATAATGGCTTATTTGCCTCTGCCAATAAATTATAAAATTGTTAAGTGTCTTCAGTTGGAGGCTCTTCTATGTTACTTGACTGTACTCCTTGAAGGGCTTCATGTTTCTAGAGAGCACTATTTTCCATTGCCCTAAATTGATCCATTTTAGTGATATATATAGATGAACTTAAGCCAGAAACACAATTATCACCAACGTTGAAATTAACATCTCCTATATCATGATCAGTCCAAATCCAATGGTTAGGTTTGAACCCCTTTTTGTATAGGTGAACTTTGACGATTTCATCCTTTAGAATCCTTGTACCGTCACATCTAAGGCATGGATATATAATTCCTCCATCAAGTTCATAATATTTTTATTGTCTTGCTTTCTGGATGAACTCTTCAACCCCTATTACAAACGGTTCCTTCAAACCTCTTCACCCACTATAACATCTATCGTATATCCATCTACGGTCCAATGGAATTCGATCCATCTTCAGGAAGTGTTTATATGAGGGCAGGATGGTCACGGTACAACAAAATCAGTTACCGATGAAATATTGACGGATCTACTGACGGAAATTTAAAAATAATTTACCGACGAAATTTATCTACTGATTTACCAACAGAAGTTCAAAAATAACTTATCGACAAAATTTACCGACGGATTTACCGATGAAAGTTAAAACATAACTTACTGACGAAATTTACCAACAGAATTTAAAAAATTAATTTATCGACGAAATTTACCTAAAAATTTACCAACGGAATTTAAAAAATAATTTACCGACAAATTTATTTATTTTTCGTCGGTAAATAAATCCGCCTTTACCGATTGTCTTTTCTGTCAATAATTTCGTCGATAATTTTAATATTATTGAAGGATTTTGATCCATCGGTATTTATCCGTCGGTATACACCACTTTTCTTGTAGTGATAGACTAAACTAACACTATACTAGTCGAACATATGTGTGTATTCGTGTGTGTATGCTTATTTTATGTTGCAAAAAATGTTTGATGTCTTTGTTTGACCAAAACGATTCAATCAAGATCAAGTACAAGTCAAACATTAAGATTTCTTGGAATACAAGCTAAAGTTGATTTCTTCCTGTCAATACTCAATTTCATCCAGGTGAAAAATTAAATGTTTTATTAATTTCTCAAAAAAAATTTTAAAAATAACCTTTTCGTTTAAATTTTGGATTTTTTTTCTTATTTTCTCTCATTTTCAAAAAAAAAAAATTGAAAAAACATGTACTTTTACTTTTTTTCTTATTTTTGTTTTCAAATAAAATATATAAAAAATATGGTTTAAATTTTCACCTCTTTCTTATTTTAGGAAAGCAAGAATAAAACACAAAAATATAATTCTCATTTTTTATGATTACCTTTATCTTGCTATTAGGTTTTTACCTTTTTTTATCAAAAATAAAAAATATATAGTTCTTTATCATTTTCATTAAATATATACAGTTTTTTGTTTTATATTTCTTTTCTTAAAATAAATAACAATAATAATAATAAGACAAAACAAAAAAAAAAGAGAAAATTGAAAATAGAGCATTCCTTTTTCCTATTTTTCCCCAAGATCAGTGAAGATCCTCCCGTACAAGCTGCACCACCCTCACAACACAAACCTCCAAATTTCCTGATTCGCTCATACACACTCCACTGCCCTCACACCAGAAAAAGTTGGTATGCCCCATTTTGCACCAGCATAACATGATAAAGCTGGGATGTCCCCCTATAAATAACCAAAGTGTTCTAACGAACACATGCACATTTTTTCCTCTCCTCTTACTAAGGAATCAACACATACAAGAAAGACAACGGTTTTTTTACCAAAGTAGTGCAAATTTACATGGAATACCGATTTGGGTAAATTTTTAAAAATTTACATAATAAGGATAAGTCGTGCTTGCTTCTGTGGCTTAGCAATAAAAAAGTCGTGCTTTATAGCACGACTTGAATTTCGTGGTATTTTTTTGTCCTATCTAAAGTCGTGTGGGCATAAACGACTTAACTCGTTTTTTTCCACAACAATAAAAAGTTGTGCTAGAGAGCAAGACTTGTGTATATTAATTTTTTTTTTTTGTTACAAGTCGTGATAGGGAACACAACTTTTGGGTAATTTATTTTTTTGGTACTAGCAAGTCGTGCTATGTAGCATGAGTGCTACATTAATTGTTTTTTTTTTCAATGATTGATGATATTTTTTTTCCCACAACATCATGACTAGTGATATTTATTTTACTACACTTTCTTTACTTAATAAAACTACAATACTTTTCTGAAACAAAAAATTGATAAAATAAGTTATTTAATAATTTGATAAAGAAACATAATAAATATGCATAAAATTATAAGTTAAAATGGAAACATGTTGATGGATAATACCTAATGTTGGAAAAAAATAGTTTAAATTATATGTGTTTAACATAGATTCAGTATTCATTGCAATGTAAATTTCATATTGTAATAGTTTCTCGTTGTAATGAGGCGGTACAGTTAGTTATGGAGGTGATGACAGTCTTGATGATTTGCTTAAAATAATCATGATGATAATATATAGATCCAAATGTAGTTTGACTTTTGATTTTTTTTATAAGTTATCTTCCTCTTCTTTGCTTTTAAATATTTGTAATCTTTTTAGTATTCTTTCAATTCGTTAAGATAGTATGACAGAAGTTAAATATATGTAATATAATTTTTTAAATAAATATATGTTGTAAATAAAATTCGATCATTTTTAGAAATGAAGCTTGTTTTCAATTAGATATTTTCAATATCTGTATATGCCAAACATTTCACTCTTACTAATTTAATATTATATTTCTTTATATATATATATATATATATATATATATATATATATATATATATATTTTTTTTATTTTTTATTTTATAAAAAAACTTATGATATTTTAATCAAAACTGTTCTACACAGTTACTATATAATTAATTTAATTTTTAAATCATATTCTCTTTATTTGTTAGTTAACTATTAAAATATAATATTTTATTATTGAAGTCAAATCATGAAATAATTTAACATCGAACGAAAAGCTAAAAAACCTTAAGGAAACTAAATGCATGAAAGAAATAACATGGGTCAAAGAAAATGTTAAGGTTTAATACATATTGTGAATAAAATTAGAAGATGACTATAAAATGATATGAAAGAAAAAATCTATTTATGAGATTTAGTGCCACATTATGGCCTTCATCGTTGTCTTTGTGGTCTTTCATGTACTCTATATTTGGTTGATGGATCAGATAGTGGGGGGAGATGGCAGTCCTGCTTCATTATCATTGTGTTCGTCATCATCATCATCATCCCCACTTGTATTATGAAATGTTTGGGAAGACATTGTTGGTCGGTAGCAATCCATTGATGGCATTGGATTGAATGCAGAGACTGGGGGAGTGGAAGAAATCCCAAATATATTATGCGGTGGAGTGTGAAACCAATTTGGCTATGATGGGAACATGTTAAAGGTGGAAGCAACTTCGTGTTGATATGAAGATGGACCAACCATGCTGTTTATGTTACCCATTTATCTGAACACTAGAGGTGGTTGAAAATTAAAATTGGCAACATTTGTAGGTTGAAATTGTTGTGCACTAGAAGATGATCCAATATGTTGATAGTGAGGTTGTGGTTCACTTTGTGGAGGTTGAGGGAACAGGTCATACTGTGACAAATGATATGATTAGTTAATTGTGATTAATAATTGCAATATGCTACTTAATAGGAAATGAACTTACATCTTCATCGGACATTGATGCTTGTTGAGGGGTTATGTACCGTATAGTACGTGAGATGTATCATTGCATATATGGTGCAATGTCACGCAAATGACCGTTTCCACCAAACTGCTGCCCTTGAATTAGGCGGACGTGTCAATCATTCCACATGGCGATCCACTTTTGATGGTAGTAGAGCCAATGTCTATCTGTTCTTCCTCGCATGTCATCTTTATGAATATCATTTAAGTTTAATGGGTTATCGGGAATAGGTTGGCGTAACCCAAACTGCCTCATGACCCTATTTGCTTGATGCAACTCAACTGTAGAAAAACAAATCAGAGGAACGACAATGCCACTAACATCAAGGACGTCAATGGTGTTCAAACGACTGATGTTATGTGCCCTATAAGGAGTCCACAAGATCTGAAAAAATATGTTGTTAGCATGATTGTGACAAGAAACATATATGTACAATTATGTTATAGTAGAAATTAAGAATGACCTCCTTTGGTTGCACATCATCAAATGTGCTTCGTAAAAGATGAAGCACATATGTAGGTATGTTTGTCCTTTGAGGACAAGAGCACCTATGATGAAGAATAATTAGTTTTTTAAGAAATAAATATAAATCAAACTTATAATACATTGTGAAGGGCATAAAAAATAACCTCGTAGCCAATGGAAAGCCATCCTTGCTTCAATGTCTTCATCACTAAGCGTGTCAACAGTGGGGGTAATAGAGGTAATTTGATATCATGCCCATGATTGCAAGAGCAACATACAACCTCCAATATTTGTTTGGTTGAAGTCGACCCAATGGTCTAGAGCACGATATAAACACGCCAATACAACTGCACCCCAATTATAATTGGAGACATTATTGAGGTCTATCAATAACGGAAGATACATTAGATGAACTAGACTAGCTGATGTATCTGGCATTAATAAACTTCCGATAAGTGTCAAAATATGTCCATGAGCATGTTGACTAATTACCACCTCAGTTTCATTATCAGGCAATTCTCGAAATGCATTATTTAGCCAAGATAATTTGACTGTATTTCTTTTAATGACTTCGACAGGCAGTAAGAACCCTAGTCGTTCTTCACAAAGTGAGAATAAGTCACTAGATGTGACACCCGTTACTGCTTCTCCATTTGTCAGGTGACCAAGTTGCAATGCAACATTTGTAAAATAAGTTCAAACTGAGTTCAAGAGGAGGGTGAATTGAACTTAAATTTTTTTTTTCACAAACTGTGACCAATTTTACAGAATGGGATGAAAATTCTTTATTAAAACTATTAAAAGATGATTTCTATAAAATGTACATACAGTTAATGTTCAATATTTTCCAGAATACAATCAATTAACTATACCAATTGTATTAAATCAGATCAAGTGCGGAAGCAACAAACTGAAGTCATAAAAGTAATTCAGAAAAACCAAAACTTAATAGAGTAAACAATTTCATAAAAACAATAACCAGTTGATCTAAATCAAGACTTCAAGAAGATCTAATTTATTTTTTAAACAAATGCAATCAATTATGGAGAAAGATATGTAAGAGCAAGGCCAATCCTTGTCAGGTCCTTTAATTTAAAAATTATTATTTTGTTCTTGTTTGTTTTTATTTCTATTTTTAGGAAAAATTAAAATTTAATAAACCACATTTTATTTTATTCATTTAATTAAAGGTATTGTCTTAAGACAGCCGTTGTGGGGTGTTAATACCTTCCTCACACGTAATCGACTACCGAACTGATCTCTGGTTTGCAAAACTTGCCTTATCCTTCTTTTGGTTTTTCAATAGTTCTCCATAATAAACTATGGTGGTGACTCCCATTTTCTATCATATTATTATTTTTACGGATCGCCACTAGCCATCGTCAATGAGGTTGCGACAAATATAATTTATCATAACACATCCAACATAAATTGTACCAACCATTTAATTAAATTATATTAAAATTACATATTCCAACTTAACTTAATTAATATATATTTTTTTCATATATCCTTATCTCCTTTAATATTAAAATTTAAAATTGTATTGTATTAAATATTTTCATAATTAAATCAATCCAATTATCCCAGGAAACCAAATAAATGTCTTCCCTTTTCATCAAAAACCCCATAAAAGACTAACCTTTACTCCACAACCTTAAACCCCAAACGAAAATCATACAAGACGAACCATTAAACAAAAAAAAAAAAAAAAAAAACAGAACTTCCTTTTCCATATAAAAAATCACATAAAAGACGAATCTTTACTCCAACCACGCCAGAGAACGGAGAAGATGAGACCAAGGAGAAGACGAGAGCACGGAAAACGGATGCCAAAGAACGGAGAAGATGAGACCAGAGAGAAGATGAGAGCATGGAGAGCGTAGAGGATGGGGAGGATGAGACTAGGTAGAAGACAAGAGCATGGATAACATCAAAGAATGGAGAAGATGAGACCGGGGAGAAAATGAGAGGACGTGCGCCACCAAGCTTCTGTGTTTAGACCAGTCTTCAAACCTAAAAGCAATTTCAAACCTTCACTTTACATGCTGGATTAAAATAATATATTTTTACCAGAATAGTAGTGTTAAATGAAGATAACACCACGTATTGGTGTTAACATAACATTACTCAAAACTAAATCACCAAATGAAAAGTATTGATGTCAACATAATATTACTCTAAACCAAATCACCAAATGAAAAGAAAGCAGCAGATACACATAGATCACAATTAGTCTCTCACATTAAACCAAGTCACCAAGTGAAACAGTAAGAGAGGGAGATCAAACGAGTTAGAGCTTAGGACTGAAAATTACAAAACTCTTGTGAAGAAGCTCCAACCTCAACCTTTGTCGCGGCCTGCACCGCCTCCATCACCTCTATGCGTCTTACACCTCCCATGCCCTCCACAACCACCAAACTTCACCATCATACATCTTGCACCTCCTACGCACCTGCACTATCACCTTAAAATTTCTCACCCACTCACTCTCACAGTTCCATTTTTTCTCTCTCTACATGCTCTCACTTAGCACCCACTCTATCACACCAAAAAAAAAAAAAAAACCACACTTACTCACGTGCCTTTGGAAGATATAAATACAATTTGGTCCTCCTCCCGTTCTTGAGACAAAAACAAAAACCACCTCACAACTTCCTGATTCTCATCTTCCATTT
>Ga0209700_103047_pt1 | contig 32822 bp, 12 predicted proteins | sample SiratroredBW_FD_187528 | JGI IMG/M metagenome (GOLD analysis project Ga0209700, IMG submission 187528) | Root nodule microbial communities of legume samples collected from California, USA - Siratro red BW (SPAdes) (version 2) | ecosystem: Host-associated > Plants > Roots > Nodule | place: USA...
CTTTGTCTTTTCAGCTCTTTTCTTCGCCAATCTTCCAATCTTTCTTTGTCTTCATATTTTTCTTCCTGAAAGCCACAACAACTGCAGTTAATTGGATTCTTTCTACTCATGAATTAGTTTTTACATGCGATTCCAAAAACTCTATATTTGGGGTTAAATATTTCCTTAAGAATACTTAAACTCTCACAAATTCCGGTATTCTCATGTCTAAGAATACCGAAATTTGGCACTTATCAATAAACCTAGGTAAAAAAAATCATAGTAATTTAAAAAAAAATAGAAAAAGTTAGTGTAATATTTAAGGAAAAAATATTTTAAAAATGTTACAAAAATATCTTTCAAAATAATTTAAACAAAACTTACACTTAACTTGGATTAGTATTTTTTTATTTTAATTAGTTATAAAATAAAACTATGAAGTTCAATTAAATACTTTTTCAAACAAAGAAAATAAGGTACCATATTTAAAGGTTATAAAATAAACAATGAAAGTTTATATCTAATTCTCTCAAAGTCAAAATTTAACCTGAGATAACAAGCCGAGTAATACTTATAATTAATTAAAAATTAATTATTTATATTAGGTGTACATTTTAATCTATAATAACTAAAATTAGAAGTGAGTTACAGTTTTTCTTTTTCTTTTTATCACCCACATTTATATTACTGCTAGAATGCTTGACTAAAGTATACTATTATTTAAAGATATCTAATGACATATATATATTGAAGAAATTAATACTAAAATGGAGTAAAAAATATGCATAAGAAAGTGTATGGAAAGTGTTTTAGCTGAAAGGCCAAAACCAAACGATGGAGAAAAGAGAGAGAATATGGAAAGAATGTACATGCTTGAATCTAGCCACCCAATGCTCTCGGCCATTTCTTCAATCCAAAACCACGTCCTTTCACCTTTCCCTCAATGAGCAAACCTTTCACCTTTCCCTCCTCTCCTTCTTCCTCTCATCCATGGCATGCTTTTCTCCATAGCGTGCTGCCTTCATCCTCCTCCACTCTACGCCAATGAGGAACCATGCTTCTTCCCTCTCTTTCCTTTTGCTGTTGATCCCTTTCTTGCCTCGGCTTCAATGCGCCGATAACACTTTCGCGCCATCCTTTTACACTGAAGAGATATACAAGGAGCTTGAAAACCTCGCTATTCTGTTAAACAAGGACATTCAAGCAGGTTTAGGTTTCTGCATCAAGGATGTGTGAGTCACTCCTTTTCTATCATTGCTTCCTCCTATACTCCTTCATGCTCCTTCTAGTTATTGACCATGTAGTAACCAAGCATGCATGCATGCATGCATACTATGCCCACATGGAATTAATGTTAGATTAACTAAGCATGCCAATGCCAGAAGCTCCTTGCCGTGCGAGGAAATGGGGAGGGTTAATGCTCGTAACCTTGTATGAAAAGACTGCATCTTGATTCAAACCCATGATCAATAGTGGGTTACCACTGCGCAACTTTACTACTACTTGAAGGCTTAACCTCAAAGTTAATGTTAGGTTAATTAAGATAAAAACTGTTCGAGATAAAACAAATCTTAAAAGGAGGGTTAAGTTCCCTTGGCCCGGCTAAAATCTCACATGAAAGGCAACCCTGTTGAGGGAAATTCCTTGACACCTAAGGACTTGTTGAGTAGTTATGATTATGGTTATGTTTATGGTGTAAGCTTATGCAGTGATTTTTTAGGCGAATCAATCAACATGTCATTTGTGTCTTGCTTGGTAGTATTGGAGGTGTCTTTCAATTTTACCACATTTTTTTCACCGAAATAAAGGTACTTATGAAATATGTTCAAATTATAGCATGAGACAACTCTGCCATGTTAATGTTTGAAAAGTTAGCATTGGTTATTGTAAACATTGTATATCTTTAACCGCTGTTGTAGGAATATAAAAGCCGATAGTAAAAAGATATGTAAGATGAATGTTAGGAGTATCTAAGAGGAGATAACACATCTGTTGCGATGAAGTTTTTGTGATTCCTTGTTGACAGTACTGTTGGCATTTCAGGCATAAAGATTGGGAGGAAGCATTTGATTTTAAAGGAAGGTTGGATTTCGTGGATTCTTGTGTTAAGAAAAAAGGTATCAGCTCTCTTGTTCGCATTGTAGTATATATTGAAGTCTAGTCTTAAAAGCTCAAACTGTTACGAGAAGCCTTACAAATGATTTACATTTGGTGTGTTTGTTCATGCAAAAAAGTGCATGGGATTTGAAGCATAACAAAGGCTTAAGTCTACTTACTATTGCTAAAATTCAAGTTTTATAATGGAGGCAACAAGGAACAAACTTGTGTCCTAATTGAGCCATTTCAATTTAAAGGATGAAATTTGCTTTGTTCTTTTCATGTAATTTATTTTATGCAAGTGCGTAACGTGATTTAATTGACAGGAGATTTCAGAGATAGAATATGTACCGTGGCTGAAATAAGGTACTACTTCCATGGTTTCCTGGAACAAGGGGCAACATCTAGCAATTACGTAAAACCTAACAAGAATTGCAACTTGACCTCGTGGGTTTCTGGTTGTGAACCTGGATGGAGTTGTAGTGCTGACACAAATTTTGACCTGAAAAGGGACGTAAAGGACATTCCCTTTAGAACCATGAACTGTCAGCCTTGTTGTGAGGGGTTTTTCTGCCCTCAAGGATTGACTTGCATGATACGTAAGTATGTCATACCTCTAAAATTTTTACCATTACTTGGCAATGTTGGATGAAATTGTGTTAATTATTGAGTATTCTTGTTGGTTAGAGTTATTGAATCTCTTCAAGATTACAATATGAAACCTGGATTAATTAATTTAGCATCCATGTTGGATTATATTTTGTTGCTAAAAAATTGCAGAATAACACCCCTAAATGATTTCATGTGTAAATACTTTCCTAATACTCCTGGTTTGCAAACTTGCCATAGAGTAACCTCATAGTATCAAGAAACCGACCATCAGAATATTCATATATGCAGCATGAGAAGAACCAACTTGTTAAAATTTGGATTATCTTTTATGAATAAAATCAGTTGCTCAGTTATTTTTTTTTTAACTTTTCTGATTTTCCTCTCTATGAAGCTTGCCCACTAGGTTCTTATTGTCCACTTGCAAAACTGAATAATGAGACTGGAGTATGTGACCCGTAAGTTCCACTCTTGACGTTAATTCTTCATTGTTTTCTAAGCTTTTTCACTGAAAGTGATGTTATCTAAGCTTCAACACTGATAATGAATTTTCAGATATAGTTACCAGATACCTCAGGGAGACACAAATCATACTTGTGGCAGTGCTGACATTTGGTCTGGCGTGGTGAACAATAGTGATATCTTTTGTTCTCCAGGATCATACTGCCCGACTACAACACGTAAAGTTTCTTGTGATAGTGGGTATTGATTTATCCCATGCCTTATTTTGCCCGTTTTAGTTTATCTAAATTTCCCTTTTTGTGATACAATCTAAATAAAATTCCATTATTACAAGCTACTAGTCTTCATGGCCATTACAACCAACCTAGTACTGACTATTGAGCATTCATACTAATTAGATTTTTTTTTCCTTTCAGATATTATTGCAGGAAGGGTTCTACTCACCAAAATAGTGAGTTTTTTTGTTGTATATACATATGTATAACTTATTTGGTTAATTTATCCATCACTATGTCATTAAATAGGAGTCCATCAAGTCATAGAGCGACAAAAAGTAAGATTCAAATGTGATGGACGAATGCTTTGGGGTTATAATACTTGCAATGCATTGTAGAATTGCATGTTGGATGGTAAAAAGCCCACAAGAGAATAAATTCAATGTGGCATGAAGGAGAATGTTGCATTGGATTATTAGTGGATAAACCAAATAAGACAGGATTAGGAAGCAGCATTAGAGAGAACATCGAGGTGGTGCCTACTGTAGAAAAGATGGTATAAGTTTGACCTAAATATTTTACGGATAGATGGAAAAGTCTTGAAAAAGCCTTGGTAAACAAAACGAGAGTAGATTACAAGGCAAATAGACCAATTGCTAGGGGTCATATCGAGAAAAACTTGACAAAACAAAGAAGGAATTAAAGGTGAATTGTTTCTCCATATAGTGGAGAAATTTCAAGCAATCTTTTAGCGCAAGGATGAAAAACAGAGTTAAATGATGCAAACGAGGCTATGCTAGATCCAAATTTACAAGTGTTATGAAAAGAGGTACCTTGTAGCAGACTAAAAGAAGGTACCGGACCACTCTGGCATATTTTAGAGCTAAAGAAAACAAGAAACCAACATGCTTCAGACACAGATAATATGATAGGTAGCTTAAGCCAAAGATACAGGATCAGTTGTTGGCCTTTGACGAACTTGCTCCAAAACTGTCTATGATTTTGTGGCTGTTTGATATCTTCAGTGTCCTGTTATGTTTTTTCTGATGTTAATCTAGTGCCAATATGATATATGTTTGTAGTTGGGAATTGAAATTAGGCGTTTTGAATATCTTTTGTTTCAGTAATCAGTAGGCCAAGGGAGGCTGTATAGCCTACAATACTTTATATACAAGGGTTAGAGTATCTCTCAAAGGCTCCACCATTATATTCATTTATTCTTTTGCTGAAAAAAAGTAAATGTTTCTCATATAGTAGCCAACCTCACAATATTTTAAATTTTTTTTTCCATAATGGGGTGAGAACCTCATTACAAAGTTGATATGATAAATGGGCTAGATCATGGAAATTATCTGTCAGTAATTGAATTTAACTGTCTTATTTTCTTGATCTATTTTTGTTTGAGAATTGAGGGCACTAAATCAAAACCTTACTCAATATTGTTTGTTTCTGCAGAATGCTCCAGCTTGAGTTCCTGCAATCCAAACACAGCAAACCAAAATATGCATGCTTATGGCGCTTTACTCATTGTAAGTAGAATTTATTATGGTATTGAACAAGTTCACGCTTTGCTCTCTCTCTATTTCATTTTGCTTTGGTTAAGTAGTATGGAAAACTTTCATTCAACTTTCTTGTCATGTTCCTATCAGGGTTTTGCTATGGTTGGGTTTTGAGTTATTATTCTTGAAGGTCATAGCATTTGTGTTTCATTTTACATACACATTATTGGAGCTTATGGTTGTCTTGTAGCACAGTGAAGAAATGCAACATGGAATCAGCACAAAAATGTCCCAAAGTTTACTTGCTTTATATTTTTGCCTATGCTCTGAAATAACATGACATATTGTCAAATATTTTCCAAGAATCTCTTCTCACCGTGTCCAGTTTATCATATTTGGTATCATTCCCCCTTGTAGGTTGCATTGAGCACTCTCCTGATCTTCATTTATAATTGTTCTGATCAAGTTCTAGTTACTCGAGAAAGGAGAAAGGCTAAATCTAGAGAAGCTGCTGCTAGACAGGTAAGGGAAACTGTACAGGCTAGGGAACGATGGAAAATAGCAAAAGATATTGCTAAGAAAGGTAAGGGAGGATTGCATGAGCAATTATCTCGAACCTTTTCTCGAAAGAAATCAGCGAAATCAGATCCATTAAAGGTTGGTAGCCAAGCTAAACGTGGAATGGGTGATACGTTTTTGCCATCAGTGCAAAATTCTTCAGGCTATGAGCAATCTGCAGCTTCAAACACGCAAAACAAGGAACCTACCAACCTTACTAAAATGTTGAATTCCCTTGAGGATGACCCAAATAGCAATGAAGGATTCAACCTACAAATTGGAGATAAAAATATTAAAAAGCAGATGCCAAAGGGCAAGAATTTACATACACAAAGCCAGATTTTAAGGTATGCTTATGGTCAGATCGAGAAGGAGAAAGCTCAACAAGAGAAAAACAAGAACTTGACTTTCTCCGGAGTTATTTCAATGGCCACTGAAGGTGAGGTTCGAACAAGGCCTGTGATTGAGGTAGCTTTTAAGGATTTAACTCTCACTTTGAAAGGTAAAAGAAAACATCTACTGAGATGTGTGTATGGTAAACTCATGCCGGGTAGAGTTTCTGCTGTGATGGGTCCCTCAGGAGCTGGCAAAACTACATTTCTTTCAGCATTGGCAGGGAAAGCAAGAGGATGCACTATGACAGGCTCAATTCTAATAAATGGAAAGGCCGAATCCATTCATTGTTATCAGAAAATTATTGGTTTTGTTCCACAAGATGATATTGTGCATGGGAACTTGACAGTGGAAGAAAATCTTCGTTTCAGTGCAAGATGCAGGTTTCTGATTTGCCTTGGAGAACTTTTACTTTGTGGCTCTTTTTTTTATGCTTGAAATGTGTTAACTTTGTTACATTACCTCCAATTCACTGCACTTCATTCAAAGGTTAGCTAATTTAGCACACTTTCTTTTGTATGTTTAGCAGTTATATATGATGCATTCCTAATCTCATGTTTATTAATATTTGACTAGTATGCTTTGTTTTGAGAATTGCTTCATACTATTTTAGGTTATTTTTAAATGATTGTTGTGCTATCAACTTATGATAATGTATGAGAAATATAACTTTGTATCTATATTAACATTGAAACACTTTACATATTATCAATATGATATGCTCCCTATTTCCTGCTCTTCCCTCCTTACTTCCATAGGTGACATATATCTTTCGTCCCTTTATAGTATAGTTCTTTATCAAGTTATGTCTAAAAGTTGGTTTCTAGTGTTTGACAAAGTAGCATTTTTCACAAATCCAAATTACACGAATTTCACTGATAATAATTTTAAAGGAATGTTGATAAAGGGCTATACTTCAAAGGGTGTATGTGTTCTACCTTTTTATTTTAACATGAAGGATTCATTAAACTAGTTCAAATCTCCCGTGTTAACATCAATCTTGTTTTCTTATTCTTCTTGTTATGCTAGGACCTGTCGTTCTAAAAACTTGGAATACACATTGTCACTAATAAAAAGAGGTAGTAGAGATCTAGAATTGTTTTATAATCGTGCATTTCAATACTTCTTACTTTTTTATGTAGGTGCTAACTTTTAGAATGAACTATGAAGATCTTTGAAGATGGAATATTTGCACATAGAAAAGAATGGATAAAAAGAATTGGTTCAGTTACACATGCACTAAATGTCTCATTCAAAATGATTGCATTAACTTTTTCTCATGAGTTTGTATATCTTTTTGCCTTCTTCTTATTGTTAATTTCATTAAACGCTTGTTTCTTATTACTGAAGATTATCTGCGGATATGCCAAAACCAGACAAGGTTCTGATTGTTGAAAGAGTAATTGAGTCCTTAGGACTCCAGGCAGTGAGGGATTCCCTTGTTGGGACAGTAGAGAAGCGAGGTATATCCGGAGGACAACGAAAACGTGTAAATGTAGGGATGGAAATGGTTATGGAGCCATCATTATTAATCTTAGATGAACCTACAACTGGCTTAGACAGTGCATCTTCCACTTTACTGCTTAAAGCACTTCGTCGTGAAGCACTTGAAGGGGTAAATATCTGCATGGTTCTTCATCAACCAAGGTAAGATCTTCCTCTCCTATTCTTGTTTTTGAAGTAAGTACACATAGAGTTGATATCTTACTCTGATTTTGTTGTGATACAGCTATACTTTGTTCAGAATGTTTGATGATATAGTCTTTCTAGCCAAAGGTGGTCTTACTGCATATCATGGTCCTGTCAAGAAAGTAGAAGAGTACTTTGCTGGCATTGGAATCAACGTGCCTGATAGAGTGAATCCTCCCGACCATTTCATTGACATTTTGGAAGGTTTAGTGAAACCAAATGGAGCTGTGACGCATCAACAACTTCCTGTGAGATGGATGTTACATAACAGTTACCCAGTACCACCAGATATGCTTCATTTTGCTGATCAAATTGCTGCCGCCTCAACAAATAGCACTGATGCAAATGCAACAAAGCACGATGAAGCTGATGATCAATCCTTTGCTGGAGAGTTTTGGGAGGATATGAAGAGTAATGTTCAGATGCAACGAGATCATATAGAGGCAACCTTCTTAAAGATTAAGGACTTGTCTAATCGAAGAACTCCGGGTGTAGCTCGACAATACAGATACTACCTTGGACGGTATGAATTATGAAACCTTATGCTTTAGTATAGATACAATTGCCCTTAGAGATAACTAACTGACAATGATGGATTTCTAGATTCTTTTAATCAAGTTTGTCATCTTTGAAGTTAGAGTTAAGTAACTACCTATGTATCATAACATACATATGATGTAGAGTGTTTAGCATGAAACTTGAAATCTTAGGTAATCTGTTTGCTTAAGTTTAAATGTCACAGTATATTTGAACAAAGTGAGTTATTTCTCGTTTTTGTCTCACAACGTTGGTTAATTGTTAACTATTTTTCATTCTGATCAGAATTTGTAAGCAGACGCTAAGAGAAGGAAAATCACAAGCAGTTGATTACCTCCTTTTATTAGTTGCTGGTGCTATATTAGGAACTCTTACCAAAGTAAATGATGAAACATTTGGGTCCCTCGGATATACCTATACTGTTATTGCCGTCTGTAAGTTTCAAAACTCCCTACTAAATTTGATTCTGCTTTTTCTTTCTTGGTTAATTGAATTTCTAATTTAGATTCCTGTAAAATTTTTGAATGGCTCTAATCATTTTAAACCTTAGTTCTTGCTCCTTAAAAAGAAGAGAAAGACTGATTTATTTTTTTTATTAAATTACGATTTGTCTCTTCCCTCATTCATTTGGAACATTTGCAGCTTTGCTTTGCAAGATTGCAGCTCTCAGATCATTTTCTCTGGATAAATTGCAATATTGGAGGGAGAGTGCATCTGGAATCAGCAATCTGGCACATTTTTTGGCCAAAGATTCAATTGATCTTTTCAATACAATCATAAAACCTGTAGTTTACCTGTCCATGTTCTATTTTTTTAGCAATCCAAGGTCAAGTTTCGCAGGTAATTATGCCATTTTGCTCTGCCTTGTGTACTGTGTAACTGGCATGGCCTATGCAATAGCAATTTATTTTGAGCCTGCTCCAGCACAATTGGTACGGATCATATAAACAGATACACATTTTCAAATTGTTGATAATATAACTGCACATATGACCTTTTTGTGTTTTCTTATCACTTGTAGTGGTCAGTGCTTCTCCCAGTTGTTATGACTCTCATTGCAAACCAGAAAAAAGACACTCTCTTTATGAAGATCCTTGTAAAGTTGTGCTACCCAAATTATGCTTTGGAGGCATTTATCATTGCAAATGCTGAAAGGTCTGTTTTAATTAGTGAGTTTATGTTCCCTTTCCTTATTGACCTTTTAAGTGAATGCATTCATGCATATACATATGATAACAAATGTAGATATGTACACACTTTTTTGGATTTGTAAGTGTATAAACTCCAATTCTAGATTAGAAACAAAATAATATTGAAACAAAATTGGTTTGCAAATGAAAGAGTGTTTTATCCCTCTTCATATTTGCTCCTTTACTATTTGTTTCTGTCAAATCCAGCATATAAGGAGAAACATAACATGAAAAAGTTCTAACACATTCAACCATTGATAAGGCAATCTAAACCTTGACATTTGTATCTGAATCCTTCGATGTATCAAAAACTAACAATGTCCTAAGTCAAAACAATCATTGAAGTAAAAAATTGATAGAAAGATACAAAGACATTTTCCTCCCAATAATTTTTCCCAGACATCAGAGTTCAATGTGGTTTATTTAACATTAGCAAAAGTAGACAAATTGAGAAGGCATCACATATGACAGAAGCTTGTTTATTAATCTTGAACTTTCTAACTATGCTTATGGACCTTGCTTCATGTCTTTTTTGGTAATGTTAACTTAGGAAAAGACTAAACTAATAATATAAATACAAAATTAGACAAAAACATATAACTCTTTTGGTTTTCTATTTTTCTTAGGTATACTGGAGTTTGGTTGATAACTCGGTGTAGTTCACTAATGAATAGTGGCTATAATGTCAGAGACTGGCCTATTTGTTTGATTGCCCTCGTTTTGTACGGTATAATTGCTCGAGTTGTGGCCTTCTTCTGTTTAGTGATCACTCAGAAGAAGTGATTTGGGATATGGTTGTGATCCTAATGTACAAATCAAAGATTTTAAGATGCCATTGCTAGTGTGTTATAGCAATTAGGGATAGTTTCCAATTTTTCAGGAGAACACTTGATGCAAGATTTAGTCAAACATTTGAACTTAGCAGTAAGTTGTTTTTAGGTTATATGTTGTTGTAACAATGCCTATTTTTGTGTAAGTAATTTTTTCTCTGTTAGTCATTTTTTCACTTGGACAAATGAGAATTAGTTTGTGCAGAAATGTATAATAGCCAAAGATATTGCCTTAAGCTCGTTAGTCCAATGGCTCCATGAAATCTAATCTGCAACTACTATGCTTACTGGTGCGATTTACATATTGTTTTTTAAGTAATTTCTATATAATAACAACATATTTAATTAATTTATAAAATTGTATATTACAAATAAAATGAGGTTTGGAGAAGTATTGTGTGTGGTTTATTATGAGCAACGAATGAAAAAAATTAAAAGCAAAAATTAATAATTTTTTATTTTTAAGTTAAATTATAATTGGTTTTCTTAAAATTGATCACATAAAAATGGGTTTTAATTATGATATATATAAATATCTTTTTTTTTTTGTATGTTTACAATTTGTTGTATTTTTTTATAAAGTAAAATTTGATTTTGTATTAATATAATATTACCTAGTATTAATATTTAAATTTGAGTACTTTTATATATAATATTACAACAAAAATATCTAAAATATACATATTTGTATTTGATTTTAATGATTTTTTTTAATGATTATTGTAATAACATTGTCACAAAACTATTTACTTTTTGTATAAATTCAACAAAAGAGATGGGTAAAGATTTTAGTATTTTAATACCCACAACTTAAAAACTTGAAAATAACAAAATATATATACAAACAAAACTTTTGTAAAAGGAGAGTTTAGAATAAAACTTTAGTCTTTTCTATATATTACTTCTGTAATTACATCTGCTTATGGATATAAAGTAGTCTTAGCAAATCCTTGCATAAACAATATATACAAGGATTATTATTAAAATAACTTTCAACATGAGAAAAATGGATATAAAATAAAACATTTTGATTAGAAATTTAAAAACAATTTGATTTCATCAAACACAAATATTCTGAAACTAAAGTAAACACAAACACTCTGAAACCATATAAATAACACATGAATTTATACATCAAACAAATAAAATATCAACTTATGTTTTTTTCAAGACTCGTTAAATATGTCTTATTAAAGACTTATATTTTATCCAAACCAATATTTAGATAAACAAATAAGCTTAAGACTAATGAATTATAAAAAAAATTGTTACAACCAAGCACCTCTAAATATCTAAATGTCACACTATCTAAGAAGTTAAAAGTGTTTATAATTGTGTGATTGAGATGTATATAACTTTATATATTCATTAGTGAGGTGGTCTTTGTTTCTCAATGCACCATATTTATCAACAATTTAAGTTAGTGTTGATAGCCTTGCTAGCCTTTTGCACCGTCTTGTTATACCAATGCAAGCTTGAGAATTTATAACTATGGGTAATGGTTTGCCCAAGTCAAGTGAATTCACTGATATCTTAGTAGTTATTGATAGACTTGCTAAAACCACTCATTTTCTTGCTTTTTTCCAACCTCTCAATGGGCATTTATGGACAATGTTCAACTGATTCTTATAAGGTCTTGTCTTTATGAATACTTTTTGGAAAGAGTTATTTAAAATACAAGTTGGGGATTCCTTAAATCCTCAACTACCAGATGATCAATTAAAGCATTGGAGAGTTATCTTAAATGCACTGCAAAGCATTTATATCCAAATGGGTTAGTTACTTACCAATGCCTCAAAATTGGTATAATACAAAATATGCACAACTGACCCATGAGCAAACAATTTATATTCTTTAATCCAAACAAAGGTTTAGGCTTCAATTTCCACACTTCCAAGCTCATGATAAGAGTGCTCACAATGACATTATGTGGGGCAAGACCTACTTTAATGTGGAGACTTTAGTGCTCATTAATGTTTAGTTTCAGTATCTTTCAATTAATAATATCCCTACATTTGTATTAGTAACACAGGAGAGTTAGATAGGATGAAGAATATTAATAACAAATGAGATTTTGTATTTGGGGTATCTGAAAAATAATAAGATTTATTATTAGGAGTTCATGACTGATTCTTATTAAAATAAAATCTAGTATAGATTGTATTAAATATTTTATTTCATCTTTTAAAATTATTTGTAAGTTTCTAAAACTATAAGAAATTCAATTCACTTATGTAGACGGGAGGCTTTATTGATAAAATTATTCAACATTCTTTGGTTAGCATATGGTTAGAATAACTTCAAAATAATTCTAGACATTCCCATTAAAAAAATATTATTTTTTCTGATTTTTTTTTAAGGAATTTATTCTAATTCCTTTTAACCACTGATTAATATTTTCATTTGCTTCCCACTCTCCAAGGGAAATAATAATTTACTTAGAATAAATGTTGTCAGGATGTATAACCTTAATGTATATAAATAGAACTAGTTTTTGTTTCATATTTAAATATTGGTTACGTAATTAATTATACTAATAGATCTATTTTTGAATTATATTAATTAATAATTGTTTTATTTAGCATTATTAAGCCAATAAAGGTTTCTAAATTATTTGATTGCCTCAGTATTTTTCTCCTTGCGTTGAAAATTAGGTTTCAGTTTTTTTTTTTCATTCTCACATTATTTTATCTACAATTTAATTATTTTTTTATTCTTTATTACTTTTTCACTTAAGCCAAATTTTTCATAGGTATTTGATGATGTTTACTTATATTTTTTATTTAAGATTTATTTTAAATAACATTGTTCCTTATATACTATTGAAGAATAATACAATCTATACTAGATTCCATTTTTACATATTCTTTTTGTGTAAATAATCTTTTACAATATTATCCTTTATGTTTTGTAACTACCTTTTTACATAAACTTTATTTCATTAATTTTTTATATATAAAAAAATACCTAGAGTTATAAAAATTGATAAAATTGATTTATTTAACTACTTTTTATAGAGATGTTTTTCTATAATTTTAATATAAATTTTAGTATTTTTATTTTAATAATTCATATATTAATTAATTTTTAGTTTTTATCATCAACACCCATATACATAAACTCATGTATTGCTACTAGTATTTAATAAAATATATTCTTTATAATAAATTTGTCAATTTGTGTGATTAATAATTTGAAAATCAAATCAACAATAATTTGTAAATAGATGACATAGTTACATGTGAATAAATGAATATTAAAATATTTTGCTATTATGTTAGAAACTTACAAATAAAAAATATAAAATAAAATATTTAATTCAAACTTGTTTTTACTAGAAAAACGTAATTAGCAAACACGTGCTAGAAAAACAGGTAATTAAAAAAAAAAAAAAAAAAAAAAAAAAAAAAAAAAAAAAAAAAAAAAAAAAAAAAAAAAAAAAAAAAAAAAAAAAAAAAAAAAAAAACAACCCATGTACAGCTATTACAGATTGTCACGAGAAAAACGCGAAGGGAGATGAGTGAGTGAGTTGAGTAGTAGTTTTGTAAGCGGTACATGGACGGAACCAAAACGACGTCGTGATGAGTGGTGTAACGGGTTTTCTGACAGCGTTAAAAGATGTGACAGCGTCAGGAGTAAGAAAGCGACCACAAATAGAACCAGTGAATGTGGGACACGCGTCCGGTCTCAGCAAACTCGAAACGCACAATTTGGATGACAACCCGCTTCGGAGAAAATAAAATAAAAAATTAAGGAAAAAAAAAACAAACTTTGGGATGCCGTCGAGTAAAAACAGCGCACCTCCCATCCCTCCGTTTCGTGTCGCTTTTTGGCGGTTTTAGCTTTTTTCGGTTTCGAACATTCGCTCGAATTTTTCTCTCACTCTCACTCTCTCTCTCTCTTCAATTCAACACTTCGAGGTTCGATCTTCGACCTAGTTCTCGCTACTCTTCTCTCTGCTTTCTTCTGTAGATTAGATCTTAGTGTTTTCTGCGTTCGTTTTTAATTCTTCTTATTTTAATTTAATTCGATTTTCACTCTTTGTAATTGCCGAGGTTAGGGATAGACTAGTTCGGGATTGCTTTGGCCGATGAATGAGCTAGGTTGGGGTTTTCCGTTTGCATAGTTCATTTATTCGTTTCTATTTTCTCGATGACTTCGCTTGCGTCGTCCTGAGTAGCTCGATTTTACCGATAATATATGAAGCAGAAAACTACGGGCGGAAATATTTGGATTGCGGTTTTCTATATATATCTTTTAGTTATTTTTTTGTCTTTTAATCGGAACTGCAATCTTCTTGATATTTAGAGTTTGCTTTAATCTGTGCTTTACATAATGCTGTTTATTGACAGCTTCACGGCGATATGGATTGTCTTCGTAATTATTCACTATCTGTGTTAGGATTGCTTTTCAAATTGTTACCTCGTCTGACGACCTTTAGGGATGTTTTTTTTCTTTTTTTTTTTTTTTTTTTTTTTTTTTTTTTTTTTTTTATTTTTTTTTTTTTTTTTTTTTTTTTTTTTTTTTTTTCTTTTTTTATATTTTAATAAATATAATTGTTCACTGGTATTGATGTATTTAGTATGCGCAGCAATGGTCGTCGTAATTTTGGTCACAATATTGGTTGTGGATTATATTTTCTGCATGAAATTAGGTTATATACTGGTTGTTGATTTCTTTCTACATAATCAAATTATTGTGTCCAAGAAACAAATGATTTCTTGCTTTGAATCTAGACATGCATCCAAACACTCATATTGGATTGATTAACATAATTTTTCATTTTTCTTTTTAGTTATGTTTACATAAATAGTTGCGCTGTTGACATAGTGGTTGTTCTTTCCGTGTTGTAGTCTTACAATTTCAACATGGGAAAAACATAGGTGTAGGACGATTGGTGCTTTCAGTGTTATTTTTCCAATTAAAACTAGTTTTATTATGGTAACATGTACTGACCTTTGTTTTGCAATTTACTGAGGTAAAACTTCAATTTTGATTGCAAAACAATTCTAAAAGCACCTATGCTACTGTACCTGAATATTTTCTTTTCGATATATGTATATATATTTTACAAGTGAAGATCTTGCATTTGTGACAATGTACACTGATAGAGACATAGTACATCATGAGGTGCTTAAGTCTTACATGGAGTAGTATGGATTGTTTGGTGAAATATTTAAATGTTTGGTTCTCGCTCTTTAATAGCTAGCTTTTGATGGTGACTTCCCCAAGTACTTGGGTGCTTATTACACAAGGATATATAAAAATGTTATATTATGTATGATTGTGTATTTTTCTTCATAAGAATATATCCGTAAATATATTTATATATATGAATATAAATGTGAATAAAATGATTAATCTTATGTATGTTGAAATTGTAGGATGCTATTCAACAGAACATGAGATGGATCGTGAAGAATATTTGCGGAAGTGTTCCAATATGAAATGCCAAAGAGTAAGGATTTTGGTCATGTTTTAATCACAAATATTTTGAGTTTAATCTATCATGTTATTTGTCAATTTGCATTTTTCTGCATTTTGCAGCATCTAAAAAAGTATCTATTTAGTGTATTTGATTATCTCATATTTGTTGCACACCTAATTAAATATTTCAGATAATGATTGTAATTGTTCTAATTATATTTCATGGTTGGAAATCCTTTGACACCTCACTCCTAGTGTTCAATTACATAGTTTTACAACTTTCAGAGCGTGTTTTATAGCATAATATGCTGGTTTAGGCAAGATATTATGATAATTGCTAAGCTGCATGAAAATTTCATTTCATTTGTTAGAACTTAATGCTGGAAAACGTGTCCCATAAGGCATTGTCGAGAAATGTCTACTATATGAATATGTAGAGACTTCTTATGGCAAAAAGCTTCCACTACATTAAAGGATTCAAGTTTTAAAATGCTAAACATGTTGTTTGAATAGAGCATGAATTTGGAAGTAAATCATCGTTTTCATATAAATATTCCACTAGGATACTGAGTGTTTGTATGAACATCTATGCTTGCCTTGTTTAAGAAAATAAATGGTAGAAGATTAGTCCTTGACAATCTTTTTTTGTTTAATATAATGAGACATTCACGATATGCTTCACCTTTTACATCACTTGAGAATGAAAATATGAGAAAGTTCTCAAGAGATGATTATCTCAGTTGATTCATGAGTTCTTACATTTGAGATACAAAAGGAAGATATAAGAAGACTACAACTCAAATTCTAGGTGATAGATAGTTACAACAAGATGCAACATTTTAACTTTTCTAGAGTTGGTACGGGATGAATTAAACTATTCAAATATTCCCCCCTCAAGTTGGAGCATACAAATTGTATGTATCAAGCTTAGAACATATATATTGAATTAGAGGTCTTCTTAAGGATTTAGTCAAAATATCTGCAGGCTAATCTTTGGATTTGACAAATTTAGTGCAAATCATTGATTTAAGCGTTAAGATTTCTATTTTTAAGGGTGGAAACACAAGGAAGTCAACATTGTTAGGTTCTATATAGGTGGAACATCTTGACTGGTCAAGATTTGATAGCAAACATGATCAAAATATGGGTTCATGGCACGATGCATTATAACCATATCAAACTTATCCAACTCTTTAATCTCTTCCAATGAATGAACTTCTAAGAATACCTGCAACTTCTCAACAATTCATTGAGATTCAACAATGAAAGAAGTCATGTCATGATTTGTTTATTCAAGAGATGCCAATTTGTCGGCAGAATCGTATAGGCGTTGAATATCATTTGAAAATGTACCCAGTCTTTTTTCCCAAAATGGAGTTACAAGTTTTGAACATTGTGAGGGTTTCCAATTATGGGATTTCACGAGTTGTCACGACAAAGCACAAAGTTGAAAATCCATCTGCTTCCATGTTCAACTTTTCCAAGTGATTATAAAAACCTTGGCTAGGGAACCCAAGCTGAACAGATGCAGACCAAGAGAGGTAACTTTTTCCATTAAGCTTTTAAGTAATTGTGGGAGTCTCAATAAAAGAGGTTGTAGGTCCTAAGGACATTTTGAAAAAATGGAGGAGGTTAAAAAAGGAGGGTCTGAGAGGTGTTTTAAGGGGCTGCACTTCAAACATTACTGCAAAATTAAAAACAAGGTTGAAACATGAACAAGAGAGGCCAACAAAACTTATGAAAGAGACGTGATGTTGATCTAGTCACCAGAAGGTGACTCTTCGGTTTAATGCATAAAGAGGTGGCTCGTGGAGGAGATTTAGCCTCTGCAACTTGTTGGGTTCTTTGTTGTGTGACAAGAAGCACCAAATCTAGTGCTCCTTGGAGAGAATGACATTGGTTGATGATAGTGGACAGTGTGTTCTTTGTTGTTCAAGTGAGGTGCACCTAATTAGATGCTTGTCATGAATAATGATGGTGACCAACAATGCGAGTGGTGGTTTTCTTTTCTCATCAGACAATGAAAAACAAAAAGGGATTGGCCTGTTTTGATACCAATTTGAGAATGAAAAGAATGCTTAAGAGATGATTATCTCTCGGCTGATTCATGTGTGTGTGTGTATAGACAAGTTCTTACATAAGAGATACGAAGGGAAGGTGTAAAAGACTACACCTAGGACTTTAGGTGACAAATTGGTGCAACAAAAAACAACAATTTAGCTTCTTGAAAGTAGGTCAGAAGATAAATTAAACCATTCTATCAACATATAGATATGAGGATGAAGCACAATCTTTCCATCCAAAATGATTAGCTGAGAAAATCTAGAGGAGTGTAAAGCTTTTTCTTTTATTACCATATGATGTTTTGAGCTCAATATCATCAAAAGAAGTTAACCTTCTAGCTAGTTATTGTGCCAGTCATAAATATTTTTGATTAATTGACAATAAATGGCTGATTAAGATTTGGCAAAGTTTTACATTGATAATGGACCGCAAGCTTGTATAATAAGATATGTTTTTTGTCATTTTCCAACTTAGTGTCAAAGGTGATAAATGTATTATCATTTTTATCTTGTTATTAATTATTGGTTGTGCATTTCCTAAAACATTTCAACTTTGTTTTCTATGAAGAATAGGTTGTATGTGTTTTTTTAGTAAGTGTAAGTCAACTTTTTTGATTAATAAGTTAATTGAAAGGGAAACATGAATATATATACACACACACACACACACACACACACACACACACACACACACACAAAAAAAAGAGATCTATATATACGAATATATAGAGTCTTATCTATAGAATAATAATGTATAACCATAGTATATAAATAGGTGGTATATCATTTTTTTAGTTTTTTAGACAATTCCATTTTTTAATTTTCCTTTTTTTTTTTTATTGCGACTGGGTATAAACATCCACCTTATTTTTTAAATTGTATTGGGGTTGCTAACTCAATGGTAGAGTAGTCGGCTTTTACCTTTGATTGGAAGGTTCTCTTGGTCTAGCATATACTTGGTCCTTGCAAGCTTAATATTTTGACAGAAGCATTTTAAGGCTATTTCTCTGAATGTGTTCGTGAATTTACTCCGTTATTTCAAATTCTCTCTACTATTTAAATAAACAAAGTAGCGAAGTGGTTTGCATAAAACGTAGCACTTGTGATACCTTTGTTTTAAATTTCCCTAGGTTCAGGTGGATGAATCATATGTACCTGCTCTTCAAGATGAAGTAATGGAAGTTGAGCATTTGCTTGCAGAACCTAGAAACAATCTTGCTTCCCAGGATGGTATATTCCATTTTAATGAGTAGAGTATGGAGAAATGCTATGTTGTTGAAAATCTTTCCTCTGGATTTGAATTTAGTTTTAAATCAAGCAGTGGTCATTCTTCAATGAATTAAAGCTGTTATTTCTGATTCTATAGCTTGAAATGCAAAATGACATTTTACTCTGACTGCTGGGAAGAAGCTATTTTTTGGTTTGCATGTTGTTCCTGAAAAACTGGAATAAATGAAGTAAAATGATGAGGTGAAAGAACGGAGAATGAAACGAGAAGCAAGCTGTATAAGAACTTGAATATTGTTTGACAGAGACTGCTTAGAAGTTTAGAATTTATGTTGCATTGTAAGAAAACCAAACTTTTTATATTTGAGATATTATCGTTGATTGGAATTGTTTTTGGTATTCTGTCACGGGTTTCTCCTAGTCCACTTGGCTCAATTAGATAAATTTTAACGGTTGATAAAGTGTATTGACAGTGTCTTATATTCAGAGCATAACAATATCTTTGATTTTCAAACTTTTTATTGGGGCAATATATCTAATAGTAGTAGTGTGTTTACATTCATCAGGTAGTTTGGGTTCTCATACAACTTTGAACGGAAAGGATGATTTGGAACTGGAGGTATTTGTCTTCAATCTCTCTGTTGTTGGGGTGATATTGAAGCTAGCAATTCATAGAGTTTTATATTTACAGTGCTTGTTAATGATTTTTTGACGTCTTGAGTCTGTCATCTAAGGTTTATATCACCTTGTTTAACGTCAATTCAAATTGCATAACGTTACTAGTTAGTTACTTAACTGCTAAATTGTTTATGTTCTTGTTTTGTTGATATGAAAATTATCTTTAATTTTGTTAGGTCCTTGATGGATTGCTAGATGATGTTGAAATCGATGATCTTGAAGGAGCTGATGGTTTCCCTGGTGCATGTGAAGAATATTTTTTGGGTAAAATATTAGCTGTTCTTAGAGATGTAACACAACAATTCTTTTGTATTCCCCTTAAGAATTATTCTTTTGAAATAATTTGTTCATGACATTATATGATGAATTGTGTAAAATAGTTTTACACTGTCATTCAATTACAAATAATTTTTTATGACTTTTAAGGTATTTATTGTAAAAGCCAACAAACTTATCATACCTGGTAATTTGTGATTGGATGACGCTGTAACACTGTTTTATATTATCCGTGCATATATTTTTTTTCTCCTTTATAATAGTCTCTATGACCACATGGTCAAGGTTCGAAATTGATCCTTTGCTGATATTCTTCCAATAAAAAAAGTTGATTGTGAACACAAGGTAAGCCCGAGTATTATCTTTGCTTCAAACCCAAAGGTCCCTTGATTGAATCTCTTAGAGATGTAATATCAAACTATTCATGTATGTATTTTCAGCTTGCCTAACTTGAACTGTTGATGATAATTGACAACTATTAAGATGTATTCTTCTGCTATGGTGTTTGGATAGAAAGGAAGGAAAAAATAATCAGTTTCTGCTTCCTTTTTTTAACACTTCTTTCTGTTTTGCTCATTTGCAATCCGCAGATTTTGAATTTGCTGACAAATTTGAGGAGGTACTAGGTTCTGGTCCTTTTGAAGGTTCACTCTTTCAAAACTCAAGTTCAGAAAGTCATTCTTCAGGATTAAGTAGAAGTAGCATTGTTGGTGGGGTATTAGAATCAACAAAAGTACCTATTGCACAATCTGAATGCAAAAATGATTCTCTAGATGAGACAGTAACCTATGAATCACATGGTGCCTTCAGCAACGATCCTAGTGAACCATCAAAAGGAAATTGCAGGTACAACATTTCACTTGATATACCACATCTGCAAGAGTTGGATACCTATCGTCATTTAGCTGGGGGTATACTGACCTGCAAGAAGGAAAAGAGTCCTGTCGAAAAAGGCCAACCTGCTGCACACAGAGAGAAAAGATTCCGAAAGCCTACGCAGAGGTATATTGAAGAATTTTCAAATGCAAGGTCAAAGGAAAAGGTATCAGCTGCTGGTCCAAAAACTAAACATTCGAGTGACTTATCATGTAATGTACTTCATATAAGAATTAAATCATTGAAAAAGAGTCCAAGCGAGAAGTCTAGTAATGAAAATAATGAGGTGATGCTTCCTGAGTTGCAAGCTCGCAAAGGACGTCACAAGAAAGAGGTACTGTTTTCATTAGGGGCATTTTATTGCTTTGCGTATATTTCCTTAAGTAGATGAGGATATAAGATACCTTTAGGTTGACAGATTCTTTCTTGGGTTATGATTGTATCATTGTGAATCTAATGTATGACTTTAGGATCTGTTTTGATATGCATTTACCTTCTTCTGGTTTTGGATACTTATTATTGATTCTGCTTATCAATATTTGATGGTTATGTGACCTGTTTATGCTCTCAAATTGTATCATTTATGAAAGCAGACCTCGGACTCTTAATTATTGAAGTGTGATGTTTAATTCAACATGTGTGCTAATGGTATGAATGTGCTTCGTATGCTTCCCTCTTTTCTTGTCTCTAAGTGAGTGGTGCTTGATTTCTTGTACATTGATAATTTATAACCTACGACATGGTCATTATGGTTCTCTACAATTATATTCTTTTTTACCAAATCATGGTATTCATGTATTGTTCATTTATGCTGTTATTAACGTCCATAACTGTTTCTGTAACCAGGCTTTTGTGAATTGTTCCTGCGGTTGAGATTTAGTATTTATGTCATCTGAACGATACCCTTGTATTAGTGGGAAATTTGTAAAATTGTGAGACAATTACTGCAGATTGATATACCTGCCTAATATTCATGGTGATGGTCTGCAGATATAAATTATTCTCATGCATTTAACAAGACGTAATTCTTTTCTAGAAACTTCAGTATGACTATGAATCATTTCCCTCGGATTCTGAGGATGGATGTTCAACGACAAAAAGATCTAGAAGAAAAGATAGAAGAAAGCATCAGAAAATGTGGACTCTCCCTGAAGTGTTGAAGTTGGTTGAAGGCATATCTGAATACGGAGTAGGTCGATGGACTGATATTAAGAAGTTTTTGTTTTCTTCTTCAAGCTACCGAACTCCCATAGATCTCAGGGTACTTCACAAAGCTTTACTCGTTCAATTTTACGTTCTTCCAAGCCTGTTATCTAAAAGTGAATTCTGCAGGACAAGTGGCGAAACCTTTTGAGAGCCAGTTCAGTGCAGAAAAACAAGAAAGAGGTTAACTTTCTTTTCCTTTTTGGAACTTTGTTCATTGATGTTTCAAATGCATGTCTCAAACTTAAATTGGTGTACCAAATAGCTTTTTTTAATATGCTATATCTGACAAGATTTATTTTGGGGAATGGGGACTAGTTAATAATGTAAATGGTCATGTGGTGATTACAGGCTGAGCAAAATGACGAGTTTGCCCTGCGACCCTTGCCATTTAATGTGGTACATCGCGTGCGAGAATTGGCTAAAATTCACCCATACCCAAGGCAACGTGGGTCAAAGAAGTTGCGTGTTAGCCAAGCTGGCTCTTCTGTCGTTGCAGATTCTCCTCCCGTTAGTCTTAGCAAAAGAAATGTACGTAGAAAGTTTACTTAAAGAAGTCCATATGTAAAACAGTCCAAGGAAATCTATAGTCAAAAGAATGTTGTTGAAATTAGGTATCATATTTTGCAAAATTTTATACTGTCAAGTAATTCCTGCTTGTGTATCTACAAAGGCAAAGAAATTTTGAATTGTAAACATGAGGAAATCATTAGTTATCCTACAATAGATTGGGATGATGCATACATGTCTAACCGCTTCAATTGTATGATTTTCTTAGTGGGCTATTAATATGTTTAGAGCTGTTTCTGACTCAATGTTGCAAATGAATGGTTGGGTGAAGGGAGATTTTAATGCACTACAAATATAAGTTTTTCAACATTCTACAATCACTATTTTTTTATTTTTTCTGGAAGCATCTTGGGCATGATGACTCATTGCCATATCGTAAGGCCCTTCATTGTGCTAAGCTATATAACCTGGAGCTCATCATGATTGTGTGATAAACCAAGCTGTGGCCTTCCTCGCATCATTTTAGTGGTTGTGCTTTCTACTGGGATATTATTTATTAACTATCTTTTATAATATTTATTCACAATTTGTCATGTCTTTTCATCACGTTATCCATGTTATAATGCATCTCTATCTTCTTTCTTTCCTCTTTTGGTGTCTCGTGTTATAGTAGTATAAATTTGAAGATTTTTTTTTTTTTTTTAACTAAAGCAAATATAGTTTATTTTTGCTAAGAACAGACTTTTACTTATGCAGAGGTTTATCAATCTAACGTAGCACTAATATGCTTTCTTTATGCGAAGGAAAGAGGGGACTATATAATTGGAAAAAGAGATTTTTCTTTTATTGATTACAATTCTGATAATTATATTTTTCAACCCCTTTATTTATAACAATCACATTAAAAAATGAATAAGTAGATTCTAGGAAAATGTTTCCTAATTACTATAAAAAATATGAAGATATTTTTATCTCAATAATCTTTTATTAACGACATATACCTTTTCAAACTCATTGTTGCGACATGCATAGATCAAACTTTTATCATTAGTTAGATTTTGCATCACGTGAAACCAAATTTTTCAACAAGAGCATCATGTATTTGAGACCCGAGAGGGGAAAACTCAGACTGCACTTTTGTTTCAGCAGTCAAATGATCCGAAAAATGTTGGCAAATCAGTACTCTACCGACGCTAAAGTAGGATTTTTTAAGTTGACGCGTAGAACAAGTTCCAAATAAGAAAGAAGAGAAGTTTGCTTCCCAGAAGGAAGCATGGAGAGGTGTTAAATTAAGGGGTGAGGAAATGGGGCAGTTAGGGAGAAGTGGGAACAAAATGATAATGTGACAGCTCAAGAAAACAGAGGAATGCACGTGAAAGGGAAGCAAACAAAGCGTGTCTAATCAAATAATTTAGATGCACAAAATGGCTGCGAACCAAAGAGTGTTCTTGAGGTGTGAGCAACTATTTCCTCTTTCAAGAGTAATGGCACATAATATCCTCACCCATCTGTGACCACCGTGGCCCTAACCTCATGTGCACCACGTCTTTTCCTTGCTCCCTCCTTCCCTTCCTCACCCTCAACTCAACCTTATCTACCTCATCCTTTTGTGTATGTGCAGTTGCATCACTCTTAGATATTTACTTTAACCAAAATACAAGTCTTGAGCCTGATATGTACACAATGTCATGAATTCAATATTCTCACTGATTCAATCAAATACTGTTTTAATCTCAAGTTGTGACTGTAAGATGTTATTTATAATCTCTTTTTATATATGATATTTCAACTGCAACTCAACCTTGTTAGAGTCATTGCATAGGTGTGATTCCCTTGTGTAACTTGGACCCTCCTTCTTTGATCAATATTTTGATCACATAATTAAGACATGTTCTCTGTTTTGATGTTAGTCTGAGTTTTACAATCTTCTTGTTAAATATATTACATTATACCAAGAGATGATTTGATATGTATGAACTATTTTTGAACTTAATTTATAAGCCATGTGACTCTTTACAATCAGGCAAAGATATGATTTTTCGAGTTTGGAAATCGTTATGAAAAAGAGTGCATTTTTGTGTTTGTTGCTCAATGATTCTCCATTGATTTTGACAATAGTTAGCAGGTACATGGTATAGATACGGATACCCGGCTCGTGTATGTACGTGTACGTGATTCATCTTTTTTATATTATTACAGAACTTTCTTAAAAAGAATCTGGTATTTGGTACGTTGAATTCTATATTGGGTACAGGATTATTGAGGAAGTGTTTGGTTGGATATATGTTACTTGAGAAACCACGTCGGTTATAACTGTTACCTTATTTGTAAACGTGAGAAAACAGGTCTCATATGTGTAAGCAAACACGCTAAAAATTCTGTAACTGTGATTTTGACTGTCCTCTGCCTGCTGCATGATTAGAGGTTGGTCTATATCAGAATTTGGACCTGTGACAGAGGGAGCAAATGATGCAGAAAGAATTTTTTTGCATTTTAGTACGAAATGAAATGAATGGAATTCAAGTACATGCTTGGTAGTTTCATGAGATCCCAAGATCCCTTTTTAAAAAGGGTTTTGTTAACCTATACGGTGAAGATTTTTATTGAAAATTATGAATATTGTATTAAATATTATAAAAGAACAAACTTTTATGCGTTTAAAAAAAGTCACTAAAAAAAAAATCCTTGAAGGGCTTTTCTTAAAGAGTCTGTAACCCGTAAATTGAAGAATTTGAATTTTTTTTAAATAATGGAATATTGGATTCTTATGCCATTCAATAAAATAGTTACTAATAATTTCTTAACCAGTATCTGCAGTTGGTATTTTAAATCATTAAACATTTGTCTGATCTTGAAAACTGTTGGCAGTTTACTGCAAATAATCATGTGTGAAACTGAACGTGCTATTCTTTTCAACCAACCAAGCACAACCGACATTTGTCTTAAAGGGGATGAATCAATGTGCTGGCTCTCAATCATCTTTCTGAGCATCTGTTAAGATAACAGACCCAGGAAAAAAGGGCAACCTCAAATACTGTCTTCTACTCCTCTCTCACTCAAATTCATGAATTATTTAACACACATTTAAGTCTCTTTTAATTCCCCAAAATTGCAAACAAGGACCTCTACTCCAATCTTTTCCTAGCTGAGGTAGTTAATTATTGCTACAAATTATTAGTTTTTGTTTGGATTCCCTTCACCAGAATATTTTATTAGAAACGCTAATTCATAGGCAATACATTGATAACATTTTTGTTACACTGATAATCCCAATTAAATTTGATATCATGGTTTAAGTTTTCCAAAGGTCCGTTATGAGGAAACATAGGAAGGGAATCAAATCAAAATTGTCACATCTACATCTGGTCAGAGTTTTATGTGTAAAAACTGTGACTTCCATTCTCTTCTCTGCAACCAAAGATACTTGTTTCCATCCCTTTTGCAATGTGTAGCCCATTTCCTGTACTTCTGCGAGCTATGGAGGGAACAGTGCAACTTATCCCAAATCCATATGCAGAATGTAGCTACTTGCTAGGGAACTTGTTATGTGATGTTTTGTACGGACAGTACCCTCTTTAGTCCTTAGAAAAACAATGCACTAATTTAAGATAATTCAACGTTCATAAGTAGTGATCTAAGACCAATCCAAATGGGAATAATAAATTCACATCCCAACAAGAAAAATCCACTGACAAATTGATAGGGACATCTGCATTATACACAAAAAGTGGCTGATTAATTACAAATTACCTCATCCCCACAATGTGAAAAATTAATATTGAAATTGTTGATAACCATGTAGCTCCACTTCCTGAACAGATCTCAAATCCATTAACACCAGTTTGTACTTATCATATTATATATCATCCACTTTGTGGCACTGAAACAGCTGTGATGAGGACTTTAAACACTCCACAGTACAAAAATACTTGACAGTACAAAAATTTTCAACGATTGGGACTCCAAAAAGTTGAAGCCTTTCTCTGAATCTAAAGAAAGTGCCTGTATCTTTTATCCATACCTGTGTATAAGAAATAAGTGGGCTCGCACTTCCTCCAAGAAACTTATCCCACCCCTTTTTCATATCTTATCTATGTGGGGTCTCTCTTACATATATAACACTGAGAAATTGAAAAGAAACAACAGTGATTAATAAGCACCCTTGGAGAATTGCAGAGAAGGACAGAACCTTTATTTCCTAGGATTGATGTTAATTAATCAGCCCTATATCATCATATTTTATACATATATTGCCAATTGCCATGCATGTTCGTACAGTTTCGTATCAGAGATATATATATATATATATATGTATATATATATATATATATATATATATATATATATATATATATATATATATATATATATATATATATATATATTCATAACCAACAAAGTCAGCAACTACATATCAATAACTGGCACACTTGAATAATAATAATATAATGTTGATCTCCATAATTATATTAGTAGCGAATAGCATAGGCTACCAATCATGTCAACCATTTAATGCTCCAGACCAATGGTTCTTCCCATGCCACAATTATATATACCTTATCACTTACGATCTCAAGTACTCACTGCACTTTTAATCCTCTCTTCTCTCTCTCTTGCAAGAAACTATGAAGTCAAGATTCCTTAGAGGGTGCCTCAACAAGTGCAAGAAAATGTGCCTCAACAAGTGCTTATCTTGTGAGGAATGTTGTGAACGAGCTTGGTGGTCTTCTTTGCATGAAGGTTGTTCCAATATTCCAAGTGATGTTCCAAAGGGTCACTTGGTTGTGTACGTGGGAGAGAATCACAAGAGATATGTCATCAAAATTGCTTTGCTCCACCATCCACTCTTCAGGGCCTTGTTGGATCAAGCTCAGGAAGAGTACGATTTCATTGCAGATTCAAAACTCTGTATTCCCTGCGATGAACACCTCTTCCTCAGTGTCCTTCGATGTGCTAGCTCCCCACAGAACCAACGACTGTGTCTGTGTCTCTGAGAAAGAAAGAGAAATCACCGCTGAAACTGAAACATTCTTTAGTTTCCATGTTGTTCAAATTCTTAGTTCTAACTATGTTGATATAAGTAGCCATCCATATATATAATAATGTGGTGTACGTAGGTTGAGGCACAATTAAGTGTCCTTATTTAGCTCATTGATGTCATTCATCATCGATTTAAGAAGAGAGAGTATTCTAGCCCTTCGCATGAATTTTCCAACAAGTCTTGTAGAAAAAAATAAAATATAATGAATTAAGTTTAATCCATATCACTTCTTTATTTTCTTTGCAATATCGGTTTGAGAAGTTTATTCAGGTACATTTTGATTGATTTATTTTGAGCGAGTTTGTAATTGAGGAAAGAAAAAGCAGCTTTTTAACACGTTACTGAAAAAAAAAAAGAAATAGTGCTTCAGAAAAACGAGCTATGGCACATTTATTTAAGAATAGAGAAATCAGACACGCTTATAATACTACTTTTTAATTCAAAACTTTTAATTCAAAATTTTAAGGTACTAAATTTATTTTAACTTTTTCATTTTTATTTTTCATTTTTATTCAATTTAAAATTTAGAATCACATTTGGATATCCAAAAATAATATATCATATCACTTGTCCATTTCTTATATATATATAATATGTTTAACTAAAAAGAAGCCAAAGTAATTTAAGTGGAAGGAGGGGAACTGTTCAATCCTTAGTCTAAAGTTAGTCTTCTGGATGAATAATATATTAAAAAAATATTAACTAAACGTATGTAAAATTAAAAGTGATCAAACAAGTATTAAATGATTTTTTTATACGTATTTTAAAATGTATTAAATATTTAGTAAGTGATGATTGATGAATATTTCTGTCTTGTAATGAAGAATGAAAATACCAAAGGAGAACTTTATTTGTTCATGAATAGTTTATGTTGCAAGTCATGTTATATTCTGTCATTTTCTTGTTCTTAAAATACTACTAAAGGGTTCTATGTGTGTTATGAAGGTCAAATCTTCTCTTTTCTATATATCATTGTGATTTCAGTATTGATAATTAACATCGTATATTCAAGATTATATAAATGACAGTTTTTCCATTCAAATCAAAACTATAAGACAACTCAGACATCGTCTCATATACATATACAATATCTTAATGACTTTTGTTAAAAGATTTGCTGAATGAAGAAAATAATTGGTATAATTTATCTTTCAACACTATACATATAAAATTGTCATAAATATGTTTTTAAATTTTAGAAATAATTGTTTTTATCTTTGAAATTTAAACTTGATGTTTTAGTACCGTTAAGATTTTACTTACATAATTAACAAATTGCAAGATATTTAAAATACAACAGACTATGGTTTTGTACTTCTTTATCAAACACTTTATCACATTTGTTTATCTTTCAAAGTATTCAGTTTTTACTATATTTAGCTATAAAATATTTAGGAAGAATAATTAAAACGTACCTTTTAAAATCACATAGACTAAAAGAGATCAATTTTTAATTTAAAGACATTAAGACAAATTTCTTTCAAATTTTAGAGATTAAAATCATATAAAAAATCAAGAAAAATTTATATTATCAATCAACTAAATCATTATTTTACATATAGCTATATGATGAGTTTGTTTAGTAAAGCTAACCAATAAACCTACATAAAATTTTATAAAGTATTGAATCTTAATAAGATAAAAACAAAAAAATTGAAACCGAATAAACTAGTTGAAATAAAATAATATAGCAATTTAGCTGATATAACATATACATCTAATTATATGAAAATAAAATGAAAATTCAAATAAATGAGTGAAAATAAAAACTAGTAGTTTAAAGTTATCTTATTTTTATATCTACCTAAACTTATGAAAATAAGCTAAAAATTACTAAAATAAGTTCATTTTTTTAACAAACTTATTTTGATTAAACTAGAGACTAGTAAAAATAAGTTATTAAACACACCTAAATTAATTATTATAAAAATTAACACTTGTATAATCAAGTTTCTTAAAAAATGGTAAGACCTAAATTTTTGTTTGCATCACCTTTTCTTTTTTACACTGATTCGTGGTTAAATAATTTTTTTTTACCAATCTAAATATATATATATATATATATATATATATATATATATATATATATATTTTTTAATAAGATTTAGTAATTACACATATTGATTAAAAAATTGTTTAATATATTAGTTTGTTCAATATTTTTTTTCGAATATTTTAGTGTTTCCCAAATTTGCCTTATTAAAGTCTAGTTCAGCTTTACGTCTTTTGGGATAAAATCATATTTGAGTATATTTTAACCCTAAACTCCTTGATTTTTCAAAATAAATAATTATTGATATTCATAAAAAAACATAATTTCCATTATTTGCTTTTATAAGATTGAATATAATTTGTTTTATTTTAAAAGAACAATTTTTAAGTAAAATCCTAAGAAATTCGTTGATCATTGTGTTTGCGTAAAAGTAGTTTTGAGAATAGTAATTATAAAATCATGGTGATAATAAAACACGATTTTAAACCTATGTGGGAAATTGCATTTAATGTATGTCAGAAAAATATTCGAGGAAAAAGGAGTGAAAATTCATGTTGTGTCTCAATCTTGAACTTTATGAATGAGATAATAACTTAAAACATGTATATTACTAAAAATCATTCTCTCGATGACATCTGCTAGGGTGAAATTCACTTGAAATTTGGAGCATAAAACTTGAAAATAAAGAAAACTTGAAAGACATTATGTATCTCGAGAAAGTGAAACTCGAGACAAATAAATTAAAAAAAAAGTGCATCATCCTAAGGTATATTCGAAAAAGTTCAATCATCCCAAATATAGATTGCTTAAGAAAAATTCTAAAATAAAATTGATGAAGTAAACATTGTACTAAAAGTGAGCAATAAGACATTGTTAATTAAAAATAAATTGTCACACATATAAGTAGTAGTTAAAAACATTCAAATCCTATGACTATCAATGAAGTTATTTATCTTACAATCTATCTCTTCAATCTTGTATTCCTTTCATAAGGTAATCTCTCTTTTCTTTTTTAATTTTCTTCAATCATATACATTCAATATTTGTATCATTTGAATCAATTATATTACGGGAAATTTTACCATGTAAGTTTTATTCCTTTGTTTTTATTATAAAATGTTTGAAAATGATAAATTATATAACGTTTTAGTTAATTGAGAATCAAATTATTTATATTAGTATAAGTATAATAATTATATATTTAAATTCAAGCATTAATACTGCTCATCACTATTTAAGAATCCATTTCTTTTACAGAAAACAATAGCCAAAATTTAAAAATAAAATAAAATAATATAGTGCATGTAAATCTACATAAATAAGTTAATAGCTTTCTTTACATTCGTAAATTAAACTCAATCTGCCATGGTCTTTCCAAACTAAAATTTAAACTTTGCAGAGTCTATAATCCAAGTTCTTAAATCAACTCGAGGCGTTCCTCTAGTAAAACACAACTACACAATGCGAACCAGTTTTATATTATTAAAAAAAAAACACGTGATAAAACAAAAAAAAAAGGAAAAATAGAAAGATGGGATAACAACAAACAGCATAATTAATAACTCAGGTGCCCTGATAGGGATACAAATACATTACAAAATGCAACCAAAAAGGAAAAATAACGATCAGAAACAGCAATATGAAATTGATGCTTTGATCGAACTTCAAATACATAAACTTATTCTCGTTTTATCTCTTCCTGCAACCTTTTCACGCTATTTTCCCTATCGGGGGGTTCAAAAACCCCACACCAGTTAGAGTGAGGATATCAAAACCCTTTCTCAACGATAACAAAAAATTGATAGGAGAGGCAGAAAGGGAGTAATCACTCAATTAAAATCAGGCTTCTCCGGGTACGTGCAGCCAGGCCTTTGGATGATAACATTGGCGGCATAACACCCAGCCCTCACGCATTCTTCAATGGCCTTCCCCTTAACCAACTGTGAAAGAAATCCTCCCACAAAAGCATCTCCTACAAAAACAAAACAACAAAAGTACATTATTAATTTATCAAGTTTCCTCAAACATCATGAATAAACAAAATCACAATCTTGCTTGCCACTACAAAGATGCAATATCCATTCTCCTGGTAACGCCTTAAGAATCATAAATTTCATTATGAACATTTCTATGTTTGTTGCAATATCTATAATCCTACCACAGTATTTTAGCAGGAGAGACTAGTATTGGTTGAATCTTTCTAAAAAACATAATATAGCTATATTTCAGGTATCGTAAAACATTAGAGAATTTGTAATAATTATTTAAAAACAACACTTATTTACAATGAAGAATAAGAAAGAAATACAAAGCATACAGAAAGAGCGGAAACTATAACTTGCACGCATTTTACAACAATTGACCATAAACTCAACTGTACATACAAATTCGCTTAACGTCTGAACACTAAAAGCAAAGAACTGTGTACCTGCTCCATTGGTGTCAACTAATTTTTCTTTAGGTAATAGTATGACAGGGTACAATTTCACTTTCCCATCCTCAGCAACACAGACAGGATCTGCACCTTGGGTGATAACGGTAATCCTTTTATGTGTTCCCGATGCCTTTGGCAACTTGGAAATCCTTAAAGCTATTTCCTCGACATTATCAGTCTAGTCAATAGGAAAAGAGTCAAAATACGTATCAAATTATAACTTCAAACAAAAACTACAAGCCTTCCGATCTGCTGAGTAATGATTACCTCCCAGCCTTGGACTTTAGAAAATGTTCTTGCTTCAGTCTCATTTCCAAAAACATAGTCCATATATCTGAATCCAACAATGGACATCGTTAATAAAATCAATATGTAAATTTTTCTTTATTAAAATTAAAGAGAGAAGGATCCTTACGGTAGCACTTTCAGCAGTGCATCCTTGAAGAACTCACAGATAAAGGGAGCGGAAAGGTTCATCATGAAGGTCTGCACACAGGAATGGAATACTTATTCTTAGAAACTGCTAGTAAAATGAGAATGCCAAGGTCGAATCATATCTAACCTTGTTATTTGCAGCTGCGTGTTCAGCAACTAATTGAATGGAATCAGGGGATACAGTGAGGAAAAAACCAGAAATATAGTAGTACTTGGCCTTTTCAACTATTCACAAAACACACGACAACAAATGTCAGTCATCAGGATTATTCAGGTGTATTGAGAATGAACGGGACACTATATCAACAAAAGTACCTAATGCCCAATTTTCTGGTTTAACCAAATGCTCCGACTTATAGCAATTTGCAGCTGATAAGTTAGCAACGAGTGACCTGTATTACATGCAATCAAATAGGAGGCTTCAAATACTTGTTTTGCGATCAAATATATGTTAAGCTGAAGTATACTATTTACAAAAAAAAAAAACAAAAAAAATTATAATTATTGTTTTCTAAAATTAGTAGAATAGAAACTCAAGGAAAGCTTGATCGTCTGACCTTTCACCACCAACCACACAAACAGCACAAGTTCCCGTGGGTGT
>Ga0209700_103049_pt1 | contig 32795 bp, 16 predicted proteins | sample SiratroredBW_FD_187528 | JGI IMG/M metagenome (GOLD analysis project Ga0209700, IMG submission 187528) | Root nodule microbial communities of legume samples collected from California, USA - Siratro red BW (SPAdes) (version 2) | ecosystem: Host-associated > Plants > Roots > Nodule | place: USA...
TATATATATATAATGTAGAGTTGTAACCTTACGGCGTTTTGTTTTTAATTGATCAATTTTGAACTACTTGTTTACTTCGTAATGACTTTTTCAATTAAGTATTTATTTAATGAAGTTCTGAATATTTTTCTTACAGATTTTAAGATATGGATCAATAATTTTCTTGATGACGTTTAACCCAAAAGGCCTGATTATTTACGACATTGACGTGCTCCCAAATAGCAAGATGGCTACGAATTCAACCAAATTTATCAACCAAGATGTTTTCATATATATTAATTAATTTGTACATGTAAACAATTTTTTTCTAACATATCCGATGGCTCTGTATATTAGTTAGAAATCATATGCTTATAATTAAGTTTCAGGTTATTGAATAATATAAAAAATATTAAAGGTCTAATTTAGTTAGTTGACCGTAAATACTTTAATATATATATATATATATATATATATATATATATATATATATATATATATATATAATTTCTATAAATAAGAAAAAAAAAACAACTATATTTGATTACGAAAACTCTTCACGACCAAGTTTTTTAATATTAAAGTAATGTATAGTTGTGAATTCGGATCACTCACCATATAGATATATAATACCATTTTCTAGCAAAACAATTTGTTTCATCCTTGGATGATACATATTTCTAAACAAAAATGTTTTAGTTTCCTTTCCTCACTGGTCAAAAAATACTTATTGGTCATTCTCATTGAATTAAATTCAACCTAATTTAATTTTTTATCAGTTAAGTGACAAATTGTGTATTTTAAAATTTAACTCCATTCGTTGAAAATTATTTATTTTAAAGTATATTGTTTAATATATTTAGTTTATTTTAGTTTTGATATTTAATTTGTAACTATAAGCTTTTGTCAAATTTTATTTACAAAAATTACATAATTTATTTAAAAAATATTTACTCAACTTCAAAAAAATATTAGATTAGATGATGAGTTTATTCAAATTCAAGTGTATACATCTTTATTGTTTTTCATGCCGATCATTATTATAATAACACGAATTAATTATTAATAAATATTATTATCATGTTAAAAGCTTTGGACCTACTATTTCTGAGACTAGTTGGTTTTCATAAACATGCACATAGTCTAACAAAGAAAAAGACTATTTCAAAAACGCCGAACGTATTTTATTAAATAACTTATTTTAAATGACATTTTATTTCAATTTGTCAAGCAAGTTACGCTAAGCCTTGTCTTAATATGAAAAAAAGGAAAGAAAAGGTCTTGTCTTAAATATTAATTGGAGATAGAACTAAATAGTTTCTACACAATTTATTACCTGCATACTCTTTTTTTTTTGTTTAACAAAAAACTTAAATACAAATAGTTAAGGATTTATACACTAAGTATAATATAATGTTATAATACTAAAAAAATTTATTAACACAAAATATTAAAAAACAATATTAAAAAATAGTAATTATAATTATAATTATTATATGATAAGGATGACGTGTATACTAGTCCACATTGTAAAAGAATTTTAGTGTATTTTGGTGATATTAGATGATGACAAGGGAGGCCAATAAATGAGCATTGACTCTAGAAACCGTAGTCAACACGTAGCTGCTCTCATTTTTGACTTTTACGTAATATGTGAATATTTTCCTAAGATGTGTAAAATTTCACGCCTCTCCTACTCACATTTCTGATGTCTACAAAAATATAAAATAAAAACCTTTTAATCATTAATATAACTTCTCAATCATCACAGACAGCACACTATTTTTCAATGACTTTAATACAAAATGATCAATTTTATAACAAATTTTTACTGCATACAAACTATTTTTTTATTTAATAAATTTTTAAAATCCTAATAATGTTTTTGTTACTTCATATATTAAATAATTTTTTTTCTTCTCACGTCTACATAAATATTTTTTATATTTTATTTCAATAATAAAAATAATATTAGATATTATTAAGATATTTATAATTTAATATGATTAATTTTAAAAATTAGTTAAACATATTATTTTCAAATATTTAATTTTTTTATAATTAATTCAATGTTATTTAAAAAAATATAAATATTTCTTAATATTTATTAAATTTTTTTTATTATTTATCAATAAAGTTTTTTATTATTTATTAATAAAAAAAGAAGTTAATAATATTTTACTTGATTGTATTTATTGTTTAAATAATTTACAGTAAGAGAGAAAAAAATATTTAATAAATAAATTTTAAAATAAAAATAATGGGAAGATCGTTGATAAATTAAGTATTTATTAAGTACAGAAAACAATACATATGGTGCACGAAGCAACGGCAAACTTTTATCTTAAAAAAATTATCATTTACCAATAAAGAAAAATGGTCAGATGTAAATAAAATATAGTAAATTATACCGCCAGTAAAATTCTTTCCACTTTAATTCAGCTGTTTACTCGAAACTCTAATTTGGCATCTCACTTATTTAAACCATAACAACAAGTTCTACAGATAAAAGAGTAGTATAATCTGCTTTCACGTTCTCATACCACTTAAAAATTGGTCTGTAAGTAGTGAAAACTGTTCAGAAACTAATTTGAACTGGTATTTAAATATTTAAATTTCAATTTAAATATGTTAAGATAAATAAAAATACATATTCATAATAATAATAATAAATTATTTTACCAATTATTATTGGTTATTTCCTTATGGTGTATTTGATGACATTTTGACTATATATATAATATAAGAAAAACATCGTCCTCGATCTTTGGACGTACTCTAGGGTTCACTTTCTTCTCTGTCTGTAGCTGATTAACACATATGTGCCAAGTCATATGTGTGTATGTATGTATATAACACAGTGTGAAAACCAATATTGTTGTTCATTCTCTCTGAAACCAGACAGAAACATGATGTTTGAACTAAAGCTGATTGTGTTAACTATGATGTTGTGGAGCAGTGGTGTAAGGGGTGATCCACAGACACTTCTGATAAACACTGGGTGCAGCACATACAACGCTTCCAACGTAAGGAGTTTCTATGACAATATCAACGGAACATTTGCAGAGCTTAGAGGAGATATTAGCAATGATAGCAAGCACTTTGGCACAGCACAGCAAGCCATAGGAGAGGTTCTCATATATGCTATGTTTCAATGCAGAAACTATCTCTCCAAAAATGATTGTCTTTCTTGCTTCAACACCGCCTCCACCCAAATCCGCAACTGCTCCGCCGCCAACGGCGCCAGAGTCATCTACGACGGTTGCTTCCTCAGGTACATAGCATCCATAGTTTCAAGAAACATAAACACCCAACGTTATCACAAAAACTTACATGTTATATATACACACGTCTGAAGCTTATTATCAAATAAGTTCTCATGTTGAACATGATCGATGATGATTTTCGACGGTAAGAATTATTATGTTATCAACAACTTTAAATGAAACACAATTTCATCAACTATTAAATTATAATTATAATTATATATATATATATATATATATTTATATATATATATATATATATATATATATATATATATATATATATATATATATATATATATATATATATATATTGAATGATACAAGTTCATCTCAATTTGAACAAAACACTTTCTTTGTAAGAAAGATATGAATTATACGGAGAGCATGTGAAATAAGATAATAATTTGATGAAGAAAAAAAAAAGTATAGTATAATTAAAATGTTGAAGAAATATAATAATGATAGAATTTAATATAAATGTACTTGTGCCATAAAATTTATATTATTATCTAATCATAAACTAATATATAAAAAAATGTTAATTTTTATAATATTTATGTTAAAAATTATTATTCTAATAACTTGATTAATTGGTTGACGTATATATAATTGACTTTTTCCATAATAATAGAGTTTTTCTATTCTACCTTCCGCCTCGCCCCGAGTTAGTCATATAGAAGAAAGAAATCTGCATTTCTGATCTTCATTTATTGAAAATAATAAAGGAAGATATAAAATACAGTAAAAAAATAAAATAGATGAAAAATATTTTAATTTGAATTTAAACTTTCTTATATCGAATAAATAAATGAAATCCATATATGTAGACAACCATTAACAGTTAATCAGTTTTATCTCTTCTAACAAAATTTTTCCATCCACATCTATCAAAATCGCATTAAACCTTATAACACAAAATAATAATCGAACATTATTTTTTTTTAGGCCAGGCAACCCAATAGTCAAACTTATAATAAAGACTATTTGAGAAAAAAAAAATCATTTTTCCCGTGATTCAGTTCATATATTTGTGAATTGTTTTGTATTAATGCTGGAGTCAGAATAAAAAAAAAAAAAATCACTCTATCTACCAATGGAAAATTATCATTGATTAATTTTTTTTAAAACATGATAAGTTAACTAGTGTAAGAGTTTGTAATTAGATGAAAGTATGAAAGTTGACTCTGAAAGTGTTTAGTTTAAGACATTAGTGTGAGACCATGTTGAGGATTTGATCATTACTTTTAATGTTGGATATATATTATCAAAATGTGATGAGGTAGGTATGAGAGCGAGAGGTTCTACGATCAGACCAATGAAGTTGGCAATGGTGTATCATGTGGAAACATCACTTCAAATGCCAGTGATTTTAGATCAGTTGGACAACAAGTTCTCACGGATATCCAAACAGCAACACCAAAAATCAAAGGGTTTTATGCAGCTACTAAGACACAGGTGGCTAATGGTACTGCAATTTATGCTGTTGCACAGTGTGTTGAAACTGCAACCGAGGATAAATGTCTCAGTTGCATGCAAATTGGATTCAACAACTTAGAAAGTTGTCTTCCCAACACAGAGGGTAGAGCATATGATGCTGGCTGTTTCATGAGATACTCCACCACACCCTTCTTTGCTGATAATCAAACCATTGATATTGCACCCTATTTAAAACAAGGTAAAGTTGTACAATGTTTTATGTATATTTGGATCAAAATGGTTGGGTTATATGGTTTATTAAAACCTTTTCTATAGTTTAAACTTACTTTTATTCACTGTAAATAATGCAGATTTTCGTTTTATAGTCTTTAGTTTCATTTTCACAAATTTACTTTTTAGAAATATCTCAATCTTCAGTTTACTATGTAGTATACATCCACATACATTAAGTATCAGTTTAAAAATGAAGTGTTTCTGTCATCTTGTTATTAATATAGAGTAATCAAGCCTGTTTAAAAAATAAATAATTTTATAAAAATGAAGGCAAGAAAATCTTTAGAAGGTTAAAATTAAAGTTTCGTGTTGCTAGAACTAATAAATACATTAAACCTAAACAAAAAAACAGCTTACTGCTTTTAATTGTTTTAACCATTTTCAATATGAATTTTGAAAATAAAAATGAAGTGCCTAATAAAAAACATATTTGATTTTTGTGTGAATACCCCGACTACAATTTTGGAGCTGATATCAAATTTTTACTGTATTGCAGGAGATTCAGGCAAGAAGTGGGCTATAATTGGTGGCAGTGTTGGAGGTGTTGTTGTTCTCCTCTGTGTGTTTTTTGCATGGCGATGGTTTACAAAACCAAAGAGGGTTCCTAGAGGTACGTACATGTGGAAAAGTCTTCAATGTAATGCTTGAGATTAATTACTTCCTAGTTTGTATTTTTAATGCTGTTTTAAAGAGAAGATGTATTTACAATAGTACGACAGAAACTTATTTGTTCATAACATCTTTATTTTCCTATGCAATATATCTGTAATTGGAACTTCCTTATTCTGTTTCCTAATTCTTTCATGATTGGATTTGAATATTTATTGTAAAATCTAAACACGGTTGTTCCGTAGCAGGTGACATATTGGGAGCAACTGAGTTGAAAGGTCCAGTTAACTACAAGTATAATGATTTGAAAGCTGCAACCAAAAACTTCAGTGCTGAAAACAAACTTGGAGAAGGAGGTTTTGGTGATGTATACAAGGTAAATTTATCTTGTATTTTTCAATAGAAAAATATATATCCTATCTGAGATATATCTAAAACCGGAAGAGAAAACACTTTCCCTTACTTTTAACAGGGTACTCTGAAAAATGGAAAAGTTGTTGCCGTAAAAAAACTAGTTTTAGGGAAATCAAGCAAGATGGAGGATGATTTTGAAGGTGAAGTAAAGCTTATAAGTAATGTTCATCATCGGAATCTCGTTAGACTTCTTGGTTGTTGCAGCAAAGGCCAAGAGAGAATCTTGGTTTATGAGTACATGGCAAATAGCAGTCTTGACAAATTCTTATTCGGTACATAATTCATGCCAAACACTAAGGAAAAATTCATTTTCTTTATACATATTTATTCATTTTCTTTCCTATCTGGCAACAATCTTACTTGGCAAATAAACAGGTAATAGAAAAGCTTCCCTCAGTTGGAAACAACGCTATGATATAATTTTAGGCACAGCAAGGGGACTCGCATATCTACATGAGGAATTCCACGTGTCCATCATACATAGAGATATCAAGACTTCTAATATCCTTTTGGATGATGATTTCCAACCCAAAATTGCTGATTTTGGATTGGCAAGGCTTCTGCCAGAGGATCGTTCCCATCTTAGCACAAGATTTGCAGGAACATTGTAAGTCAAAACAATTGCATCCATTTAAACTTGAACAACATCAAGTCCTAGCAAAAGGGACAATTAAAACCTGATGTGGGAAAATCAAACAAGATATATTTCTGAATCATGTTTTACTATATATGATACACTTGTCAGGGGATACACAGCACCTGAGTATGCAATTCATGGTCAATTATCAGAGAAGGCTGATACCTACAGTTATGGTATTGTTGTCCTAGAAATCATTAGTGGTCAAAAGAGTACCGATGTGAAGGGTGACGAGGATAGTCGTGAATACCTACTTCAACGAGTAAGTGATTTCTCATATGTAGTGGATTTGTTAGCTTTTTCATATAGGATGGTTGACCATTGATTTTCACTTGTTAGGCATGGAAATTGCATGAGAGAGGCATGCACTTAGAGCTGGTGGACAAGGCCATGGAGCCTAATGAGTATGATACAGAAGATGTTAGGAAAATCATAGAAATAGCACTGTTATGCACTCAGGCATCAGCTGCATCGAGACCAACAATGTCTGAAGTAGTAGTGCTACTCAAGAGCAAGAGTTTAGTGGACAACCTGCGACCAACTATGCCTGTGTTTGTTGAAACGAATATGAAGACTCGGGAAAGCAAGTCTAGCTCAACCAGTGGCTCTTCATCTAATGCCACTGCCTCCATTTCTGTTCTATCAGCACGTTGACTATGGGACCAATGAAATGAAGGATCTTGACGAACTGAACCAATAATAAAGTAGACAAAGATTGCTTTCATTCCAGTTGTTTATCAATAGCCCAAGGTAGAAATTATGATGTTAATTAGGAACTACTGTTGATTTATAAGTGGAGTATAAAATTGAGAATAAAAATTAAGAATGCTTTTGTCAAATTGTGGAGAAATTCTTGGACTGTCTGAAACCATCATATCATGTGTAGTTTTGAACAATAAAATTATAACATGTCACATACATGTGATAATGTAACTATCATATATATACTTAAGATTTTGGACCAGTAAATCATTGTTGACTCATATTAATGTAACAGATAAAGATAAACTATCAACCAAGTTTAAAATTTTAAAGCATCATTACAAACTAGATAAAAGGTAAAACTATTATACTGTAACAATTAATTATTTGTGTATCATCATGTCAAGAGTGATTGATTAGAGTATGTATTTTGTTTTTTGTGGTATGTATTATAGAGGAATAATGTTCATCGTGAATTAATATTAGAAATGATTTATGAAAGCATTTTATATGAATTAAGATATATCAAGACTACGTATCATCGAAGAGTCCACCTAGTGATAATTGAGAAAAATAATAATTTCAGAAAAAAAATTGCAAACTAGCTGAACTTGGCTCCTCTAATAAAATCATTCTGTACATGTACAGATATTCACATGTAATCCTCTATTTTGAAATTTACTATACTACACCAAATGCAGTAAAATGTTAAATTTAGTGTAGTAAAATGCATAATTATTTACTTTTATGAACGAATAATGATTTCCTGGCCTAAAGCATAATAGTTTTATTATAGAGGAACGGAAACTCATACTAGTCACCACCACCACCAAATGCTCAAAGTAACAAGTGCATGATGTACTTCCACGTTATAGATCCTTCAAATACAGTACAATAAAACGCGTCCACGTATTTATAATATTTGATACAAAATGCTCATAGAAACGGCTAATCATGTTTCACTGGTAATTAATTACATCACAAAGTGCAGCTAGAAAGATACTTGAATACCAAGGAGTGCGATCAATATAACTATCATATATATACTTAAGATTTTGGACCAGTAAATCATTATTGGCTCATACTAATGTAAAAGATAAAGATAAACTATCAGCCAAGTTTAAAATTTTAAAACATTATTACAAACTAGATAAAAGGTAAATTTACTGTAACAAATAATTATTTGTTTATGATCATGTCAAGAGTAATTAGAGTATGTATTTTGTTTTGAGGTATGTACATTAAAGAGACCAACTAGTGATAATTTTGAAAAATAATAATTTCACAAAAAATTGCAAACTAGCTAACTAGCTGAACTTGGCTCCTCTCTAATAAAATCATTCCGTAGTAATTCTCTTTTTTGAAATTTACTTTACTACACCAAATGCAGCAAAATGTTAAATTTAGTGTAGTAAAATGCATCATTATTTACTTTATGAACGAATAATGATTTCCAGGTCTAAATACTGCATAATAGTTTTATTATAGAGGAACAGAAACTCATACTACAAATGTTCAAAGTAACAAGTGCATGATGCACTTGCACATTATAGGTCCTTCAAATACAGTACAGGAAAACGCATCCACATATTTATAATATTTGATACAAAATGCTCACAGAAACTGCTAATCATTTTTCACTGGTAATTAAATACATCACAAAGTGCAGCTAGAAAGATACTTGAATACCAAGGAGCGCGATTAACTGAGAAATGAACTCAGGGTGCCCTGGCCATGCAGCTCCAGTAACCAGATTTCCATCAGTGAAGCAGCGATGTATAGGGTCAGGCTCCAGCCATGTTGCTCCTGACAGAACCACATTAAGCTTCACAGCCGGATAAGCAGTGCATTTCCTTCCCTGTAACAGTAAAAATGTATGTCAGCATAGAACTAAGAATTCATACTACCATCCATTTCACATCACTCACTTATCCAAAAAGCAATGGCAAAAAATAGTAGTGCTAGATTTTGAAGTCCCGTGGCAATAGATGATAAAATGAAATATAGGAATGACAAAAATATCCTAGATTTTTTATCCATAATATTAAATGATTATCAGTATGTGTTTTACTGCCTACTTTCACCAAAAGATTATGTGTAGGAAATTAAGAAAAATAAAAGTAACAAAACAAGACATCATTGAATATACAAGATCTCATAACTAATCATAGCATCAAGACAGTAATAATAGAATTCATCAATTCATCAGGCATTTCAAGAGCAGCAGAATTAATCACACCAGACAGTATTATAAGTTATAATTCTAGAAAATGAGGATGCTCACATGACCAAAGATTTAATCAATTCATAATAGAAGGACAATTGGAAACAATCAACAAAAGAAGCAATTTACAGAGTCTTGGTTAACATCTGTCCAGTTCCACGTGTATTTAATTTCTCTAAGATTAATTCTATATATTACCATTCCTTCTGCTCCTTGATGGGAGATAGGGGCAAAGAAAGAGAAATATCGGATGAACATAACTTAGGATTACAATCCAATTATCCAAGCAAGCAAGAAAAAAGGGTATACAAGAGCTAGACGACTGGCCAAGTGAGATAGAAGTAAGATAGGAATAAATTTGAGTAACAAAAGTAATGCTAGCACTTCATGGACACAAAATACACCAGGAGATGAAGTCACACAGAAGCTGATTGCATGAATTTCATTATCTATAAGTCTGCAAAGCAGATGCTGTGATTCTCAATTCATGCATGATGTATGTTGCTATCAAGCAACTCCGGAATGAAGACAGGGACAAAAACTGTGATAACAAAATTCAAAGAAAGCCTGCATGACTTATTTAAGGAAATGAACATAATCCAATAAATTATCATAAGTAATAACTTCTTACTAGCTAGGTCTTACTAGTTACACCTCAGTAATCCAACAATTCAAAAGAATTGTTTTGATACTGTTAGAACAAATAACTAAAGTCACAAAATGCCTCAACTTCAAGATTAGAAAGATAACTAGAAACAAGTATAGAATGACCAGAGCATAAAAACAGTAGTAAAATGCCTGAACTTCAAGATTACCTCAAGATATGCAATCCATGCTCTATTTTCGTTTATGAGTGAACATAACAGATTGATTTTGATATAAGTAATAATACCTTGAGAACACCAGCTGCAGATAAAATCTGTTGGCCATGACAGATAGATGCCACTGGCTTCTTGTTTTCAAAGAAATGCTTCACTATGGCAATGACTGACTCATTCAAAGCCAAATACTCAGGTGCTCGACCTCCAGGGATGACAAGAGCGTCATAGCTCGAAGGATCCACATCATCAAAGGTTGCTGTTAAAGTAAATGCATGTCCTGGCTTCTCACTGTAAGTTTGATCTCCTTCAAAATCATGAACAGCAGTTGGGCAAGTGTCACCAGCCTTCTTTGAGGGGCAAACTGCATCAACATGGCATCCTAAAGCCTGAAGGGACTGAAAAGGAACCTTGACCTCATAATCTTCCATGTAATCCTGCAAACATCTATTATCATTGCAATAAAAGTGAAAGAAAGAAAGAAAGATGAAAAAAAAAAAAAAATTATTGAGTACACTGGGTGCAATAACTGAGGCAAATGGCCTACAGAATTTAGGTGGAATTACACAATAGTGTAAAATGATACTCTTACACCATGTGTGGCTAAGGATCTCTCAAACAAAAAGTAGATAGTCTCAGCTCTATGCCTGAAAATTCTACTCCTACAACTCGTCATGCCAAGAGAAGTAAGGCAAGCCCATGATTATCAGCTTAAGCAACATGAGAAAAATTTGAACATACCCCACAAATAAAGAGGATTTTTCTATCAGAACCGCTTATTGTGCCTCCTAATGCCTTCACAAAATGGCGAATAAGTTCAGGGTGGCCTTCATAACTAGGTGTAGTAATGAGATTACCATCCACCACTGTTGCTGCCATGGTGTCAGGTTCAACCCAATGAGCACCAGCAGCAACCAGTACTGGTTTAACAGGAGGAAAAGCTGTGCACTTGCGACCTTTAACCACTCCAGCAGCAGCAGCCAGAATCAATTGTCCATGACAAATGCTAGCAATTTGTTTTCCCAGACTGGCAAACTTGGTCACCAGCTCTACAACACTAGGAATATGAGCAAGATACTCTGGAGCCCTCCCACCCGGCAAAAACAAACCATCATAGCTTGCAGCATTAACTTCATCAAACGTTGCATTCAGTGCAAAATTGTGACCAACTGTCTCAGTATAGGTCTGAAAGCAACCAAAAGGCATCAACCAAAATTAAAACTTCCCCAAAGTTTACTAAAAGTACTATTTTTAGAACTAAAATTCTGGGAATTGATTAATTGGGAGTCGTTTAGCTTAAGGAAACATTTGTTGTTTTCACTTTTAAATATTAAATACAAAAAATGACAACCTATTTTTCTGTTTCCTATTTTCAAAACTCTGTCCGAGAGAAAAACAACTTTTTTTTCTCCATTTCATTTTCTTTGTAATTAAAAGTGAAAATAGAAAATGAAATCCACATACTAAACTGTCCAAAAAGTCTTTTTTCTCTAAACCTATACAATCATATTAGATTTGACTTTAAGTTGAAGAGAAGACATAAGACCATACTTTGTTTTATTATGAGAAATGAAAACTACAAATATAGATAATTATAAATCATGTTTAAACAATTCAGGTTAAATAAAAAAAGTTTATATTTAGTATTCTTGACCATCCATGTCCAGTTATACATGACTCATTTATATTTTTTATTTCTCACCATACCAAAAGGTTAAAGCTCTATTCATCCATAAAAGAATTACAAATCAAGTCAAGCCTTACATTTTACAAATCAATTCAAACCTTATTTTGTCAAATAAATTCAAGACTTAGTTAAGTTTTACGACACATGAATTTGCAATTTTTTCAAATGTGTCTTTATTAAAAGCTTTCCTTCAATTAAGTGTTAAAATATTTTTTATTTTTTTTAATTACCTCTCAATTGATTTTTGCTGTCAGCAAGAGTGATCATTTAACTTATAAAACAATAAATCAATTTGTTCATCCTTTCTTCAATCTCCTCCGATTTCCCAGTCAATTCGTTCTTCACCTCCCCGTGAGGAAGATAAAAAAATGGGAGAAGATTGAAGAAAAAAAACGAGAGATGACACTGATTGAAATTAGGATAACAAAAACAACAGTGAAAATTCAAACCGCAGAAATAATTAGAGGAAAATAAAAAAATATTTTAACCGAAAATATATTAATAAAAACTTGATTAAGCCTAAATTAAATTACACAATTGAATAATCGGAATTTGGTAATACTATGTAAGGCAGAGAAGAAGATGACAGAGACCTGAGCACCGGAAAGTACATGGACGGCGGTGCGGCAGACATCGTTGGCCTTCTTTCCGGGACAGACGGCGTCGACGGCAACACCGAAGGCTTGCAACGCCTGAAAGGGAACCATGGCCTGCAAGAACACGAAATGAATTATTGATACGAATGGATTGAAAAGAGTGTGAGAGAAGATTAATTCACACTTCACAGTGAATGAAGAAACGTTACTTCGTAGTCTTCCATGAAGTCCCCGCAAAGGAGAAGAACCCTTTTAGAAGCCATGCTGGGTAGCTGCTACTAACACTTTCTCTGAGAAAGAGTGAGAATCAGAGTGTTACTGAATTTACAGAGAAAGACAAAGGAAGATGATGAGATTATGCGGCAACGAGAATCTTCTTCATTATCCTTTCGTCCCACCTCGTACGATTTACCAAAATGACGTTGTCATTTTAAAACATTTCACCGATGCTTTTTAATTCTTTTAGTAAATACTACGTTGTTCCACGTTATTAGCACTACTATCTAATTAATTAATTAATTTATTCCTCGCTATTAGCATTACTATTTAATTAATTAATTAGGAGAATCTCCGAAAATCCTCCAAAGTTATGTGAGTATCAACATTTTCATTGTTTTTTCTTTTATCTAGATTTTCATTCTCTACAATTTAAAAAATAATTTAATTATGTATATTAAAATTTAAAAATATTTCTTAAGACTCAAAAGTCTTAGGGACTAATTTATTGGGTCATTTCCATTTTTTAATGAGTCAGTTGATTAATTATTTATAGTGTTAATTATTTATGCTGTGAATTCTGTTTTCAATCAATTTTTGGCATTTTTTTTTTTCTCTTAAAGTTGCCCAAAAAAAGTTGTTTGATTATGTTTAATGTTGGATCTGATATTGTGACCTAAGCTAACAAGAGGAAGATAAATCTAACGAAGATTTGAATTCAAATATCCTTTATTAAACCATTGACAAAATTAATATATCCTTTCTGTATACTAAAATTACTCTGAATCTTTGAATTTTTTTCTACAGTCTCAAAATTTTATCTAAATATTCTCAATATATTTCGTATTAATATTTAAAATTTAGAAGAAAAACCTACCTATTAAAGTGTAATGAATTTCAACTTCATTTTGTGTCCAATATATAACTTAAAAATCAAAATTAAATAAATCTGCTCTTTCTTTCAAGGTTTTAGTTAACTGCGTTTAAAATCTAAATAATTGCGATAGTGGATAATATTTAATTAAAGAACGCATGTATTTATGTTAGTACTGCATAATGAAAATCACCGAAACATTAGTAAATTAGTTACTATTTTTATTAATTATCAAATATTATAATTGCAAAATTTAAACTAAGAATTTATTTTAAATATAATCTTGGTCTATTATGAATAACATAGTAATTTTATTTAATATTTAATACAATTGTATACTCATAACTTAAATTCAAAAATTAAATCAATCCTCTATTAATTGATCTGTTCTATATTAAAGGCAATATATTAAAGGCAATATCTTTTGTGGGGTTTTATTTATGAAGTTAGAAACTTCTATAACTATGTCACGTGTGAAATAATTTTTTATGATTTTTTATTAATATTTTAATAATTTTTATCTTTGAGCATTAATTTATTTAATTTTTAAAAATAAAAAATCAACAACTTCAAATTGTATGACCCAGTTTGAAATTTTAACCAGATTAAATATATATATATATATATAATAATTTAATCATATTGTCATTCTTATAATATTAATAATAATAATATTATTATTATTAAAAGCTTATGACTTAAAAAGTAAAATATTGTCAAAAATAACGTTTGTATCTCAACAAATAAAACAAATATCTGTACACCATCCTGTCACTGCCAGTGCCAGGTGCCAACATCGATTGATTAAAAAATCAATAAAATAATATTATTTATATTTATATTGTTATAATTTTCTTAAATTGAACAATAAGGTGGACGTGCCGGAGTGGTTATCGGGCATGACTAGAAATCATGTGGGCTCTGCCCGCGCAGGTTCGAATCCTGCCGTCCACGTTTTGTTTTTTTTTATTATTTATAAAATGATATATGTACCATTTTTTAATATAAATACAATTTTAAAAAATAGATTATAAACTAATAAGTGGTGATCATTTTTAAATTATAATAATAATAATATCATAAAATAATTAATAAAAAAATACCATAAAATTGAATATATTAATTTCAATTATTATAAATATTCTATAAAATGTAATGATTTAAATTATTAATTTATATATATTATAAAATTGTATATATTAGTTCTATAAATAATCAAACATTTTTAGATGCAAATAAATATTTTATATGAACAAATAAATATTTTATATAGTTGTAATAAATAATTCAATCATTTTTTAATATAAATAACTCAATTTAAAAAAATAGATTATAAATTAATAAGTGGTGATCATTAGAATTATTTACATTAGACTGTTACAAAACCGATATAGTTGTATTGTTAATAAATATTATTAACTTTGAATTAAAATTAATGTATTGCATTTAAAATTCAAGAAAAACTTTTTGATTTTGGTATCGTTAGCAATGCACATAGATTATTCTAATAATCTTTTGTTTATAGATACACTATGATTGATGCAAAAAAATTATTGTTTTTTATAAGATGATAATAAGAATAGAAAAAAAAAACACCTATTATTGTAGTTGTCTTTTTTGAAATTTAAAATTAAATTCTAGATTAAAGAAATCAAATATATTTTCAAATATATATATATATATATATATATATATATATATATATATATATATATATATATATATATATATATATATATCTATATCTTGTCACCAATATGTAGTAAAATAATATTTTTCTTAAATTGTTCACTCACTTCTAAACTTGTTTCAATGGAAAGATTATTGTTTTATCAATGTTTCTTAAAAGCATTATAAGTACATCTACTTTCCGTCTAAGTATATGATCGAAAATAGTTTAACATTTAATATCATTCAAAAATGTTGATGTTAATTATTTATCTTGAATTTTGTGAACTTAATAAGTTTTTTCTTTACCAAATATTAAAAATCAAATCATTAGCTTATTTTGCAAATTAAAATGCAGGATAAAACATTGCTTTATCATTAAAAATCCTAAAAACATGATATCATACAAAATGATAAGGATAGACCAACTTAATCATGAAAGTAAAAGTGATTCATTTTGAGTAAAAGATCTCGTGACATTATCTTCATTTAAATTTAAGTCTATATCTTTAATAATGGGAATCTAATAAACAAATTCTTTAGTATGTTTTGCACTTTGACTTGTTTTCACAATGTACACTTGAATTTACATACGGATTATGTAGGAAAACAAGTTTGTATGTAAAACTCTCGTAGATAACACTTACACACGAATTTAAATTCTATAGGTTTGTGCGGATAAATCATATGTAATATCCGTATGTAATTACCTACAAACTAGATCCATATGTGATTTACAGTGCAAATAATCACAAAAAATAAGTAAATATTTAGGAGAAACATATTTTGGAAAACATATTACAAAATCTTACCTAATGTAGAGTGATGGAGGCTGACACTACCCTCTCCGGTTTGGGACAAACCAACATATGGTTTTTAAAATTGGAAATTTTAATACTTGCAACATACAAATAACACTTGTAAATTTCATGCAATTGAAAAAAATCTTTCAGTTCATTATAAACACACTTGCAAACAAAAGCAACTGTTAAGAGATAGCTCGATATCGTTACTTTTCACTCGCAGAGCTTTCACTTCTTCTATTGAACTTCAATCTTTAATTATAAACCCAATACACCACATTTAGAGGTTAGGACATGGCCCGATTTGAGGTTAGGACACTCCATGTTTTAGGTTACGACAAACTTATATGTTATGTGGTTAAGTTAAGAGTGATTTGGGGTTAATGTAACGACTATGACGAAGGAATGAGATGAAGACAAGATGATAACGGAGGAAGGAAGATTTAGATGAAGGAAGACAAGAAAATGATGATGTAATGAAGGCGTGAGTCATCATAATGCAACTTAGGTTTCTAATTTCACTTTGAAATTTTAATTTTTTTTAAAATTACTCTTTTAAAACCTGTATGTAAATAAGTAAAAAACACAATTTACCTACAGATTTGAAAACCATTATATACGAAAAAAAATTCTTCAAAAAAATTTCCGCCACACCATGTTCAAATTACATACAGATTATACCTACGAAATTACCAGTTAAACATTACATAGGGAAAAATTTCCTATGTAACAAGATTTTACATACGAATTAAAATTCATACGTAAAATTTGTATGTAACACCCATTTTATCTACGGATCCAAATCCGTATGTATTTATCCGTATGTAAAACTAAAATTTTTGGTAGTGTTAATCTTATATTTTGTGAAAGTTTTTAAACTTTGCAATTTTTCCACAATTCAAAGCAATTTATTAATAACTTGACCACATTATATCTTTGATCTATTTCTGACAAACACAAATTTTGCCTACAATCACCTCCCAAAACAAAAAATTTACCATCAAAAGATTTTTCATTATTGTCTTGATTTACAACTTTCTTAATATGTCTTAAGTTCATCAAGTGCCTCAATCATAATATATTATTCATCATTGGTGTTTCATCTCGTATAATCATATTGATTTTCCCTCAAAAGCCTAACTCAAATACTTTCTTGAATTATGTTGCAAGTTGATTTCTCATTTATTAACAATGGTTTACAAAGTGTAGAATGGATTGTATTTCCTTAAAAAAGTAAGAAAGAAGTAATTTCGCTTGAAGTTACAATCAAAATAATCATTCCTTTACATATGATAGAAGTTGATAAGATTTTTACACAAATATCTATCTGTTAGGTATCCAAGTATGAGTCTAAGTCCCACATGGAGTATGAATGACAGCAACATATAAGAAAAAAGACCCATAAACCCATTGCCTTAAGGTTTTGGGTTGAAGGTGGTATCATTCCCTTGTATGTTTGACCCTATTTTCATTCTTGTTTGTCTCCTTGGTGTTTCTCTCCCCGGATTTCCCAACAAGTGGTATCAGAGTCGAAGGTTTCACGCAAGTGCATCCCGTTTAAATGTGTAAACGACAGTACAAGTGAGGATCGTTTGTGATTTAGGTACTCGACCCGTTTAAGTGAGTAAATGGCAGTACAAGTGAGGATCGTTTGTGATTCAGGTACTCTGCTCGAGGGGGAGTGTACCAATATGGAAGAGAGATTCTTACTTGAGGGGGAGATTGTTAGGTATCCAAGTGTGAGTCTAAGTCCCATATTGAGTATGAATAAGAAACTTCAGCAACAAAGAAGACTCATAAACCCAATGCCTTAAGGTTTTGGGTTAAAGGTGATATCATTCCCTTATATGTTTGGCCCTGTTCTCATTCTTATTTATTTCCCCGATGTTTCTCTCCTCGGATTTCCCAACACTATATTATATCACTGTAACATATCAAGAAAATCTTTTTACTCCTCAAAACATTGTTGTTATGATGTCTTTATACATATAGTTGCTTATCAGTAGAAAATTATAATAATGACATATGTTTTTAGTCATGTCTTCTTTATTATAACTTAACTTATAAATAATAAACCTATTTTAGAATTGGAATGAAGAAGAAGCATGAGAAGGTTAGAGTAAACAATTATAATCTTTTAAAGACCTACCACTTAATATTAATAATTTTTATACTTGTAGAAGTCAAAGATTACATAATTCAACTTGTTTAATGTTAAGATTATGAAACAAAATTTCATCATATAAACATATAATTATATTTAAATTTGAATAATTACTAAATTTAATAGTTTATATATTGAAGTTTCTTTTTTTTCCAATATAAAATATAATTTTACAACACACTGATGTAACAAATGACTTTCTCAATTCATTGGTAGAAGTAAATTTGTTGCTTTTTTTTAATTGCATTCAGCATAGAAATTCTACCCCATCATCATACATTTTATTATCCTCAAACTAAGTAAACACAATGTATTCATATGGTGATATTTGTATTAATGTAAGTTTCACACCTCCCTAAAAAGAAAGCTATAAGAACCACATTACAATTAATAAAATTTATTTTTGTTAAATATAATTATAAGATATAATAGGCACTACAAAAAAAAGGCTGTTTAAAGACTAATTTTTAGTTATCAAATGAAATGGTTACTAATTTTGATCAAAATAGTCACTAAATTAAATTTTGTTTATTAAATAACTACAAAATATGAATTTAGTGACCAATTAAGTCAAGATAATTGGTATCTAACAGTAGCTACCAAAGTTTTAGTGACCTATACCATTAGATTCTAAGTATCTAATTAGAGACTAATTTAGAATCTAATAATGTAGGTCACTAAAACCTTGGTAGTTAATGTTAGATACTAATTATCTTTACTTAATTGGTCACTAAATTCAATCATTACTTCTATTTTGTAGTTATTTAACAATCAAAATCTAATTTTATGACTATTTTGATCATAATGAACAACTATTTCATTTGCTAGTTAAAAATTAGTCTTTAAATAATTTTTTTCTTGTAATGAGACTTTTTTCTTGTAATGAGACTTAAGTATGAAATAGAATTTATAAAAAAGTAAAAAAGTATTATAACCATGTATTATAGTTTTATAACTAAATTTGTAACTTTACATATTAAGTATTTTGTATACAATGTATAAGTTTATTTTTTATAACTAAATTTGTAACTTTACATATTAAGTATTTTGTATACAATGTATAAGTTTATTTTAATAAAAATTATGGTATGCACAAGTAACTAAACCATATCAAAATATAAAACATTATATAAAGTGGTAATAATATTTTGAGTTTTGATACATTTACAATTAATATATATATATATATATATATATATATATATATATAAATTGAAGTTAATCATTATATTCATAAACAAATTATAAAAAAAATTAAATATTTTCAGTATCATTAATTTGCATAAGCAAATCCTCCATATTTAACTTAAAATTTAGAAAATAAGTAATTTTATAAATGAATGAATATTAATAACGTAGATAACAATTTTAGAACGTATTTCATTTATAATAAAATATCCCAAATTCAAATATTTCGAAAGTTCTCCTTATCAAGTTATTTAATCGAATACTAATACTTATTCACGACAAAATTTACTTAAATATGGTAGACATAATTATTTTGAAAGACAATATTTGTACAGAGACAAAATTTTAAACAATTTTTTACCATTTTTGTGAGAAAAGTGTAATATATTTATTATATAATTTCATTTTCAATATATATATATATATTAAATGTGATGTTGTCTAAAATTTATCCTTACAAAATAAATTTTAAATAATTTGTAATAAACAGACAAATAAATAATTATTTGTCTAAAATTATTTTAGGTACTAATTTTAACTTTAAAGTCCAGATCTTGAATCTTTTTATGATCGCTGAAATTAAATACTAGCTAAAATACAAAAGTGTAATGTAATGTATAGCTAAAATGTAATGTAATGTAGATTTATCAATTTAAATTCTCAACCTGCAAAATATTCATCTATAGATTCATTTGCCTCCCTAATATAGTGATCACTAGGCTAGTGATACTCTAGCAGCACATGTTGCAAAGGTGTTTTGGTTCCAAACGACGTCGTTCATATCCTTCTTCTACAAACCAAAGCCCTCAAATATCAGAGCGTTAGGGTTTCTTATCGCCGGCAACAATGGAGGTAGCGAACGCGCGGAACCCCGCCACCAAGCGAAAATTCGAAGACGCCGTTTCCAACGGCGCTGCCACTGAGGTCGATCTCTCCCTCCTCGAAGCCATCGAGAAATCGCAGAACGCCGTCGAAGTCCTCGACCTCCGAACCCTAAAGAAGCACGTTCTTTCCTTCGAGCGTCGCCTGAAGGAGAACATCGAAGCGCGCCTCAAGTACCCCAACCAACCGGACCGCTTCGCCGATTCCGAAGTCGAACTCCACGACGAGCTCCAGAAGCTCAAGGTCCTTGCTGGTGCACCAGAGCTCTACCCGGACCTCGTCAGCCTCAACGTGGTTCCGTCAATCGTCGACCTCCTCAACCACGACAACACTGATATCGCCATCGACGTTGTTCAATTGCTGCAGGACCTCACCGATGAGGACGTTCTCGACGACAACGATGATTCTGCTAGGGTTTTGGTCGACGCACTGATTGATAACAGCGCGCTCGAGCTTCTGGTTCAGAATCTTCATAGATTGAATGATTCTGACCCCGACGAAAATGCCGCCGTGTATGGAACCCTCGCGACAGTGGAGAATTTGATCGAGGTGAAGCCAGCGGTGGCGGAGTTAGTTTGCGAGAAGACGAAGTTGTTGAAGTGGCTTCTCGGGAAGATCAAGGTGAGGGAATTTGACAGCAATAAGCAGTATGCCTCGGAGATTTTGGCGATTTTGCTGCAGAGTAGTACGGTGAATCAGAAGAAGCTGGGGCAGATGAATGGGGTTGATGTGGTTCTTCAGGCTGTGGCCATGTATAAGTCTAAGGACCCTAAGAGTTCTGATGAGGAGGAGATGTTGGAGAATTTGTTTGATTGCTTGTGTTGTTTGTTGATGCCATTGGAGAATAAGGAGAGGTTTGTGAAGGCTGAAGGGGTGGAGTTGATGATAATTATTATGAAGCAGAAGAAGTTGGCTTATGGGTCGGCTATTAGGGCGCTTGATTTTGCCATGACTAAGTACCCGCCGGCGTGTGAACGTTTTGTGGATGTTTTGGGGTTGAAGACCGCCTTTGCAGCTTTCATGGGTAAGGCAAGTGCTACTATAACTTAACTCTGTCTCTCCTTGGCAGAAGTTTAAGCTTGTTTTTGAAATGCGTATTGGTGTCTGTGATGATTTCCGTTCTTTACTTTTAATTTGTTTGATATTGTTTTGCGAATTTGCCTTTTGCTTTCGTCATCTTCTGATTTTGTAGACGTGTTGTAAATGGATTATTCTAAAGAAGTTGTTTGTTTTGATGCACAGATTCCTGTAAGTAAGAAGAACAAGAAGGAAAGGTACCAAGAGGATATGGAGGAGCGCCTTGTGTCACTGATTGCGTCATTATTTGGTAAGCAGGCAAGTGAACTTTTATGTGAGTTCAGACTTAGGATGTCTGTATTGGCTAGTGAATAACAATTTCAGACTGAATGTGAAATTAGTCTTGTTTGAAATTCATTATGGTCAGACTGCAGTTCCTCTGCAAATACACAGGGCGTCCTGCATTTGACTGGGTGTGTTGAACCTTGAACACAAAGGGTTTGTTTTTATGTTTTGCTTCGAATGGGTTACTGATTTTTTTTTAATGCCTGGTTGTTGTTTGTGAAGGTGTCTTTACATGCCTTTATGGATGTCTATTACATGTTAATATGTATCTATGAAAACGGCAACAATTTTTTTAATTGTTCTAAGTGACATTAGGTGCATCCAATAATGAAATTGAAGTATGCATTTCAGGGAGACATTTATGCTTGTGCAATTGTTATCAGTATCTTGCAATTCACAATATGATTCCGAGTGACTAGCAATGTGAATAGGATGCTAAGTCATTTTGGCACTTGTATCACGCCATGAATTGCAGGAATTGTAGTGCTGAGTCTGAATTATGACTTGATGTGTCTATGATCTAACTGGGTTGGGTCATGCATGATCTGGCTTTGAAAATCCTAGAATTCTATATACATTTTTTTTTTTCAAAATATTAGCTGGAAAGAAAGGGAATCAGCCGGATCTTTCCCTCCAATCTAACATAGCGTGGCCCATTCTTCACGTGCATCTCTTTTGCCTAGTTCTTGTTCACTTCTGTGGCTCTCCCTCACTGTGCTGTGTATTTCTCATTCCAACTGCTGCAGGTTCTGGTCATTGTCTGCCACTAACACGTGTTCCTCTTTCTATATGTATTGACTTTTGACATGTTTCTTCATGTTAAATTGTTCCTAGTGTTGTCTTTCGTTGATTGATCATGAATTTGTGCTTTCATATTCATTGTTAGTTGTGTATGCTTTTTTATTATTATATTTATCATGAACCTTAGATTCATGAGACAGTTTGATCCGCAGTTCGAAAAATAGGCTTTCCAATTAATGTTTTGAATCTTGATTCAGTTATCGTGGTGTATATTTATACCATTTCTGATATTAAACTTAAGTGCTCTGTATTTTTGCCAGGTGGAATCTTGAGGGGTTCTAGAAGAGAAAGATTATTAAGTAAATTTGTTGAAAATGAGTGTGAGAAGATAGACAGACTAATGGAACTATACATCAGGTAGGTTGGACTCGTTATACGCTTTGTGAATTTCATGATTATTGAGCTGTGAGAATGTTAAATAGTGCCCTACAAACACTGGTTAATCAATTAAACAGAATTTTTAAAGGAAAGCGTGGTTTTTAATGTTGCCAAAGCACCTCTACTGTAATTTCCAATAAAAAACACTTACATTTTTTACTGTATATTGTAAAATTTGTGATGGGTAGTAAGCTTTTATTTTAGAGCTCATATTCTCATTTAACAAACTGATTTATCTATTTTATCCTAACCAGGTATTCAGATAGAGTAAAAGCAGAAACTGAAAGGTTGAATCAAGTTGAGTTTGATGACTTGGAGGTATTTGATTTATTCTGCTGCTTCGACATGTCATACTGAAATGCCCTTTTTTTTTAGCTCAATCTAATATTTCTGTATTTTATAGATGGATGAAGATGAAATATACAATCGCAAGCTTGAATCTGGACTTTACACTCTTCAGGTAAGATATTATAATACATTAGTTGGTGCTGAGAAATGACATACAGGGTTTGGTTTTGCTGTTTTAAGGACTCATCAATAATCACTTTAAAACAATAGATGTCATTTATGATTTCTTACGAAACATTTGTTCTTTATTCATAATCAACTGTATTACCAACTGGATTTTACACATGTTTTGTTTCTTTCCATTTCAAACTGCATTTAGGAGCTAATTAAAGAAATTGCATTTAGGAAGAACTTTAGTGAACACCAGTGGCTCTTATACTAGCATGATCTTCGTAGATACCATTTCTACAGCATGCTATATGTACTGACAATTTTATATATGGTTCTGCAGTTGATTGCTGTCATTTTGGGTCATATTTGGTGTTCAGAGTAAGTATTTGCATCTATATATTGGTAATGTCAAGAGTATGTGTGTGTGCGTTTTCACCTGACGAGTGCTAATTAAACGTTTCGTGGTCAGACATCCACAAATGAGAGGGAGAATTGAGCTACTTCTTAAGCAGAACAAACTTAGTAAGAAGCATATCAAGGATATACTTCAGGTATATGTTCTCCAGGATATACTAATTATCTTTCCATTGTTGGTTTGAAAATTTTATGTGGGGAGGATGCATTGTTGAAGTCCCATGTCTAACTAAATATAGGTTTGCAATATTTCTTGTGTTTTTCCGTATTTGAAGGCGCCAGCAATGGCATGAATTAACCACCCCCTTCTCCTACCCCTTGAAAACGAAGTTTGAAAATAACAAGTCTGTGAACAGAATTTTCCCTTAGCGCAGTGCTTTGGTTGTAGCGTACATTTCTTTAAAAGGTTGCGACCTTATTGACGTGTTTCGAATAATTCCGTGCATCACTCCTAGAAACCCAGTACTTCACAAAAGAAACAGCAGAGGCTCAAATAAATGTATTGGAATTTTTTGTTTCAGGAGTATCATGACAATATTGGTGACCTTGACGGACCGGAAGAGAAGGAGAGAGCACAGACAAAAATTCAGAAGTTCATCACGGCATTATAATTAGTTTTAAGACTTGCAAACTTAAATGAAAGTGATTGAAGTTATTCATTAAGTGCTTGTAAAAGAGGAATAGGTTAGTTAGGGAGGGTATTCGGAATGCAAAACGCCGAACTGCAAATGTTGATGAGATCATAGCCTTGTAATGTTTTCTTCCTCACACTCCTTAAATGTAGTTATAATGGATGTTATTTTTTCCCCTGGTGGGGTGTCTTGAATTTTGTTCTTCTGTTCTGTTATCCATTTCAGTCCAATAGTGAAACTTTAGTCTTTTCTCTGTGTATTACCACAGTATAACCTGAAAGTAACCTGCACTCTAAGTGCGATATTTAAAGTTTTCTTGTACTCATTTTACATTTGAGTCTTTAATATTGCAGGCAGATTTGTCTACGGTTCTAATATACTTTGCCTACAACCAACCGTTATTCCTTCCGTCAGGAAACGTAACTATTGTTTAGAATATTCTTTCGTACGTAATAATAAACAATGGTATCTGTGGGTAATTTCTTATTTAAGTACTGCTACGAGGGAAAAAGTAAAATTAGATTTGTTTTTCATGGTTTTAGTTTATGTATTTGTTAATTTATTAATTTTTATATTAAATTGCGTAAAAGGTTATTTTATTCTATTTATAAGTTAATTTTAATATGGGAATTACATTTTTCTCAGAATTATTTTTAAAGTTTATTCTGTTTGATCATGTAATAAGACTGGGATGACATTGGGGCGTATTTGAAAGTAATAAAGCCGTCGAATCTGATCATAATGCAAGAATGGTTGAATGTGTAATTCGTATATCTTTTTATTGGACTTTAGAAATCGATAACTTTGCTTTATTTTGAATGTGTCACTTTGCTTTATTTTGACCCTTGTACACAAATTTACAGTATATTAACTCCTGGTGGATCTAACGTCCCTGGAATTGGCCCACCCTGACGCCCTTCTTCACCCTGCACTCTTCAGAGTGCTGCTGATACTCTATATTTTATGAGTGGTGATACGTTTACACCACTGTTTCTTTTATACGTTCATTTGATACTTACGTATATTATTATTTTATTATTGTTGTTAAATGAATGGAATGGCTGAACAGTAGTGTCAAAATAGTGTCATTCATATTTTATATATACTACGGCGGTAAACTGTGGCCCTAAGATCTTACACAATAATATAAAAGGATACATCTTACACCATCTCCAGGCAAAGTATACAATTCACTAGTCGTATTTGTTGCTGCAGGGTGTAATCTATATAGTCCCATTCTTCACCACCTTGGTGTCCTTGGCCTGCCCCCGAAAGACCCTCTGGTATATGGTCATAAATGGTTAGTTCTCCAAACTAGCAACAATGCTAATCTAACGTGTACTTTATGCTTTTACATGCTTGGTACACCTAAAGTATTATTACTTCATTATTATGAATTTCCTATTTGGTTATTAATGAGTAAAATAAAAATTGATGGCTAGGCTGATATCCACTTACCTGAAGGTGTTAGGAGTTGCTCGAGAAGTGCCCCCTAGACTGAGTTTCTTAAACGGGGTCTCTGATCCATCAAGTAGTTCAGTAAGCAAGGTTTCGTTCTTAATGGCCTGGGCCAGTTTTTTGTCATCCTCGGCCTCATGGAAACACTCTCTTTCCTTAGCATCATTGATTAGATTTCTCCATAGAGAATCACTACGGCTTAAAGTTTTTTCATTCCCTAATATCCATAGGCAATATCTGCACAAATTAAACCCGGTTTTTAATCAATTTATGTCTTTTCTCAGAACTTGAATTCTTATCTTATATAAGAAACATACCTCGCCCGAGTCAGTGCCACATTGGCTCTTTGCCGATTGTCTAGAAAACCTATCTTTCCATTCTCATTTGATCTCACAGTGGAGATTATTATTATATCTTCTTCACCACCTTGAAAGCCGTCAACAGAACGAACACTAACAGAGAAGTTTGGATCAGAAACCAAATTTTGCTGCTTGATTCTTTCCTGGATTTCAGACACCTGACCATTATATGGAGATATGATTCCTATGCTAACTTTCTCCTTTGACCTCAAAAATTCTGTAGGAAAAAAAAATGATGTCCAGGGTTATATTATTGTATCCAAAAGAAGTTTTCTTGTTTGAGACTAATACAACTAACGATTCACAGACACATAATTCGACACTAGAAGGAGGGAGAGAAAAAAAACCATTTTCAAGGCTTTCAATAATCTTGCAAACAGCAGCAGCCTCAGCCATGTTCTTCCACCCGTGTCCACGACCAGGTTTCTGCTCTTTACCCTTAGCTATGTTTATAAATGAATATGAAGCATACATTTTTCCTTCAAGGAAACGCCTATGATAGCCTATTTCTCTGACAGAAGGGGCATCAGAAAGTTGCTCCTCATAGAACTCCTTATTTGGGAATAAGCTGATGGAAGAGTGCATTCTATACTGAACATTAAGCAGATGCTTCTTATACCCCAATGAAACCAGCCTCTCAAACAAACTTCTTCCATATTCAGCCTCTTCACAAACCTAAAATTTGATCATGTGATGATATTAGAAACTAACCCTTAATGATGTGCACACACAATCCAATCATCAAGAATGTCACAAAAAGGCAAGTACCTGGCTTTTGACTACCGCAGGAAGCTGCCTCTCATCACCAATGAGTATTACATGGTGAAGGCCTGGTAGCTGCAATGGAATTGTTGATTCACATTCTTTCAGTTGCGCTGCTTCGTCAATAACTAAGAACTCCACTTGTGTCATTCCGTCTTCGAATAATTTAGTAGAACTTGATGCAGTACAGAAAATCAGGTGTGCTCTCATCAAGCAAAATTTTGCCATTTCATATTTGTCAGTTATGTTTGGAAGTAAAATTGTCTGAGAAAGTGATCTCAGTTTGACAAGGCACTCTTCCTTTTTTATGCTTAACCTTCGAAGGAAGTGAAGAATGCTTTCTCCTTCCTCACAGCCACCGGAAGTTTGCTTCAACTTGGCTTTACACATAGAGTTTTCAAGAGATCTTAGCAAATCAAGAGTTATAGGAATTTTCTTTATCTCCGCAAGTGGAACTAAAGAAGTAGGAAGGTGTGTGTGCAAAGTTCCCAGGTTTTTCTCCATTTCGTCTGCATTGGAACGGAATCTCTCCACAAAAAATTGATCCAGAGTCTTGATGCTTTTCCTTTTTTCATCCTTATACGACTGGTATTGATCTTTAATGCAAGTGGATTCCTTCAAAATTTGCAAGGTAAGAGGATTATCATTCTTCTCCTTGAAGTACTTTTGCTTAGTAAATTCTTCCAATGACATAAGACTATTTTCTTCCTCACGCTTATATGAATGATATTGCTCTTCGGGGTACTCTAGCAACTTGATCATTGATTCCAAGGAATGTTTCCATCCAGAACACTTCAAAAGATTGTCTACACGATAATCAAGAAAGACATCACTGAGGCCTCGATAACAGTCTACTTTCATTCGAGATTTATTGCCAAATACAACTATGTCACCAAATCCAATATCATACTCAAGTGATTCCTTAACTAAATTATGCAGGCGAGCAGCCACTTCCAACACTGCAGTATTAGTTGGAGCACATGTTAATGTTCTGACTTTTAACTCAAGCAGGGAAAATAACAAGGAAGCTACTGTCTTTGTTTTGCCAGTTCCTGGTGGCCCCCAAATAAGTTTAACCGTATCATTATGATGGCATTCCCTCGAAGTAACACAGTTTAAAACTGTATCTTTCTGGGATTCGTCCAGATTCTGAGACAGGATTATGTTTTTTACACTTGAACAAGTCGCACTATCGTTTTCACCAGAAAAACAAATTTGACAGGTTTCTCCATTCTGTGAAATATAAGAAAAAAAAAAGTTATGAATAAACATGATATACATTGACAGTATTAAAATGTTCCTACAGTGCCATTTAATCACACATTATCCAGTATAATAAATTTGTTGACTTTTATAATAATCACCTTAAAAGTAATATTAAAAATGATTTTTGATTGGTTGACAATGTAAAAGCTGACAGCACATGTCTACAACTCATTAGTTATTAAGGCAACAATGTTACGTTGATAACTATGTAGTGAGAGAATCTCAAGAAGAGAAGTAATCCTAACAAAAACATTGAATTCCATTCCAGTTATTCAAGGATTGAATTTCAGCATACCACTAGAGCAACAAATGCATGCACATTTCAAAATATGTACCATGCAGAAGAAGCTACCAATGCTAATTAAGAAGAAAAATGCTCTAGTATGTTATCCAATAATAAGAAATCTCTTTGATTGACCTAGAGATTCATACCTTTGAGTCAGCTTGCAGCACTTTTTTCATCATGCTCAAGCTTGAACCCTCCAGTTGCGAGTTCAAGGCCTTCCAGATTCGAACATTTGTTGTAAGGTTCAAAAGACAGAAGGCATAAAGCTTTGGTGCATCGTTGCTACTTAAGGTATAAAGCTTAGATACACTGTTGCTTCTCAAGGAAAACAGAATGTCCATGTCAAAGCTTTTGGATGAGAGTATTGAGATCTTGCCAATACTTTCTTTTATTCCATGAACATAACCAATATGGTACTTTCTTTTGGACCTGTTCAAGTCATCTACGGTTTTTGGTTTAATATCTGTGAAGGCAATGAGATCTCCAACCTCAGGCTCATATTTTCCGTTCTCATCATTGCTGGTTCTGTTCACTGAAATTTGGTAGAAGAAGCTCTTGGTGGATATGAAGCTCCTCGACCTTTCAGGTTCAACACTCGAGATTTCACAAAAGGGAGCCTTTGACACACCTTTCAAGCTTGAAGACAGGTCGCTGCGAGTCTCCTCAATCAGTGAAGGAATGAAGGAATTCAAGTAATCAGTTATTGACAAAAATGTCTGTGGAATCTTCCTCACCTGAGAGGAAACAATGCTTCAGTCTTACATAGTTTTATGAGAATAATGTTTTGTAGACATCAATAGCTACTCTATACCATTAGATAGAAAGATAGAGAACAAGGAGAAGTAGTAATGTGGTAAGAGAAATAGAGAAGTGTTTTAAATGAAGGAATATATTTTCTGCACACACATTATCACTGCATGAAATTCTAGCCCTTTAATAAATTTCACTAATTCAATATATTTCTATTTAGAAAATGAGATTTGAAAGCATAAGTGATGAGAAGACATTGACATGGTCAAATTAGTGTTCATGTTATTGAGGTGCCTAAGTATTATTGCTATTTTGATCATGTGTCTTTAAAGGAATAGAATGACTTGTTATGGTTCATGGATTTCAGAATCGGCTAACTTGACTTAACTTTCCCTTAACTCGATCCTTGTGGATTGAGTTTGATTTGTTTGCCAAAGTTTTTGAAAAATAGATAATGAGTACTATTGAATAGATTACTTATATGTGGATCCACTAGACAATAAATAAAAATAAATAATCTGAGCATAATATTATAATCACAAAATATTATCCTTCTAGTCTTGACACAATGTTCTTTGAAGTTATCATCATATGTTAGATAAATGTAGTGCAAAACAATAAAATAACATGAAATCTGTAAAAGTTCACAAAGTAGTATATCTAAAAACAAATATTTAACCAAACAACCCATTAAAACATTAAGAGAACTTAACATGAGATGTTGATCCAATCCAACTCGCGAATTGATTAGGTGGATAATGATGGTAAACATTCTTGATATTCTATGTACATATAACTAGGTCTTCTTTGCATATAGGAGACAGATTTCAGAAAAATGAAATAAATTTATCTCATAAATGAAAGTTACACAAATCAAAATAAACTTTAAAAGGTTAATATAACAAAGAAAGTAACTATGTTTTATTGTCTTCTATAAATACTCATAAAAAATTATGCAAACAGGCTTTATTTGGCATAGATATGTTTCTCTTGCCAAACTGTATAAAAAATGCAGAGATCATTAAGTTTGTTTAGCACATGGCTTGCTATAAGAGCTAAGGTTCTGATATTTTTTATCAATTTTAAATTAAAAAAAAATGACCACTGAGGTGTAAGAAAATATAAAGCAAAGTGGTCAAACAGAACCAGATTTCATATTTTCCCAACCACTGTAAATGAATGACATAATGAAGCTTTAAAAACCATTTTCCAGTCTAAAATAGATGCAACAAAATCAGAAAAAACTATAAAGTGTAGAATCTTTAGAACCACATGCACGATTGACTTGATGAGTTTCTCACACATTTTTTTGGAGGTTAATGTGTTTTGATCATGAGCATTGAAAAAAGAGTAAAAAACAACCATGTGCTTGCAGAGGTTTTCATTGAGAACATCCTTGAGAGTCCAAGAAAACACAGTCTCCACCAAATCAAGACCCTCTTCTTTGGCACTACTGCTTCTCTCCATTTTCTCTTTGTGATGAATAACTCTAGCAGAAGAATGTTACTTGCAAACCAAAACAAAAGGGCAGAGAAATACAAAGGATCCCTTACATGTAAAGGAAATAAATAGTTTGCACTAGACTTCCTCAGCAAGGTATACCTTGTTTAATATCCATCATTGAAGTTAAAAGAAGATTCTTGAAGTTGATGTGGTCATCAAAAGCAATTTACCGTACACATAATAAGCAAAAAAATACAAAGTGTGGAAAAGGGCTGTCTGTGAGAGAGAGAATGAAGTAAATGCACAAAGGCATTGACTCCAAGTCAATTGTAAGTGATTCCATTGGAACGCGTACAGTACTCGGTTTTGGGCTCTATTTCTTGGTAACTTACACTGCAAATTTTGTGGAATGTGAAATGTGAAATTGTAGAACATTGGAAATTACTATGACTAGTTAATTGGTTGCATTTTTTTCTACCACTTCTAATGTTGCCACTAGTTTGTCCACTGGAAAATTTTGTTAACCAATAATATGTTGCTTAATGTGTAAGACTCTATAAATACAGACAAACTGGTATAAATACTTTTTTTGATACAGTTGAAATGTCAGAAGAGTGATATATGGTCAGCTTTAAAACATGCAAGAAATAGTATTTTGTTTTTGTTTCTCATAAGTATTTTGATACTTATGAGGAGGTTTTTGTTTTTGTTTCTCACACTGCCAATACTATGTTCTTTTTTTCTTATTTTATCTTTCCAATCAAATTTCTTTACTTTAATTAAACAATATTAAATAATTTAGAGATTATTTTTAAAAATAAATAAAAATACTTTATGTTCCTTACAATCGTAAAATATATTTTTTTAAAGGAAACAACTAACTTTAGGATCAAATATTCATTATAACGTCTTGTATTGAAAATTTGAAACAAACTTATAGATCTTTTCTAAATAATAACGTTTGAAATTTACAATACTAAATCGTTTAGGGACTATTTTTTCAGAAATTAAATTAAAAAAAATTTACATACTTTATGACCCTACAATATCATTTTTTAATAAACATCTAATTTTACAAAATTATATTCAAAATAGCCTCTTATTTTGAAAATTTGAAACAAACGTCTAAATTTTTTTTATGAAAAAAGTTACACATAACCATTTCTTTTGTCATTTTATCTTTTGATCAAATTTTCCTACTTTAATTAAATAATATTAAATAGTCTATGGATTATTTTTAAGAAATTAAAAAATAGATATTAGTTTATGTTAGTTTTATAATCATTAAATATCTTTCTTTAAAAGAAAATATTAATTTCATTGAAAAAAGTATTCAAAATAATCTCTTATGTTTAAAACTTGAAAAAACTTTTGGATGTTTTTAATAATGAATTTGAAAATTGTAATATTAAATAATCTAGGACTTTTTTTAGAAATTAAAAGAAATATATAAATCGACTTACGTTCTTTAATCATAATAAAAAAGAAACAACTAATTTTATCACAAAAATGTTCAAAATAACCTCTCATATTTTAAAAAGTAAACAAATTTGAATAGTCCAAAAATGAATTTTTAGAAATTAAAAAGTAAAAATTAATTTAGGCTCCTTTACACCCATAATATATTTTTTTTTCACAAAAAAGAAACAAATATTTTTATAACAAAATATACAAAATAAGTTATTATTATGAAAAATCAAAGCATATTTGTGGATTTTCTTAAAATAATTATGTTTAAAAAGAACGTGATTTTTTAAATGAAAAATACTGCAACAAATAAATCCTAATATTTTTAACATGATACATTTTCTTCCTAATGATTATTTTTATGTCTGTGATCAGAATTGGAATTCCTTATTACGGTTTATTCCGTAGATAAATTACATACGACAAATTTCGTATGTAATTTATATACGGAATAATCCATATGTAATGATGTAAAAACATTATCTACAGATTATTTCATAAATAAATTATATACGAAA
>Ga0209700_103051_pt1 | contig 32778 bp, 12 predicted proteins | sample SiratroredBW_FD_187528 | JGI IMG/M metagenome (GOLD analysis project Ga0209700, IMG submission 187528) | Root nodule microbial communities of legume samples collected from California, USA - Siratro red BW (SPAdes) (version 2) | ecosystem: Host-associated > Plants > Roots > Nodule | place: USA...
ATATATATATATATATATATATATATATATATATATATATATATATATATATATATATATATATATATATATATAAAATTGCACCTCAATTTCATTTTTTTTTAAAGAATGATTATGACCTAATATGGAGAGAGAAATTGTCAGTCAAAATTTGGTACAGCTCAATCATGAGAAGCAAATATTTTCTTTTCATAAACGTCTACTGAAAAAAGGGGTTTAAAGATCATCATTAATTTTAGAGTAAATTAATTTAAATTCACAGTTGATCTTAAAATTGAATTTACAAATTGTATCAATTGAAGTGATGATATTTTCTCATCTTTGTTCTTTTGGATTAAGCATAATGTTTTGTATTAAAGATTAAGAGTTGTATTTGAATGACTTTCTTCATATATCTTTTTAGAAGAGAAAAAAATAAGAAGGAAAAAAATGAATTTAACTTCTCTAAAAAAATAAAATTATTTTAATATAGAAATTAGAGTTTAAAAATTAAATAATTCTATAAACTAGTTCATGATTAATTTAAATTTATAAAAAAGTTAATTTTTATTTATTTTCTTGAACTTTTTTAAAGAAGGAATTTATAGAGTTCTAAGTGTAAACCATTGGATTAACGGGGATTTAAGATTCAAGTGGAAAATTGGGTTTCTTTCACTAATAAAAACGAACTCATACGAATTTCAATAGAATAGCCACAAACTCTTAACTCTCCAAACCCTTTGAGATCGAACTAAAATTATAAGGCCAGCTTGATCAATAAACGAGTTTTCCTTTAATTTTGCAAGACTTGCCACGAATATCTATTTTAAAGAAATATATTTCTTTTAAAGGAAAAAGAAATATAGACAGTCCATAAACTTCACTAAAGACTTGTCTATTCAATGTTTTCAAAAATTTAATTTTTAAAATAAAAGTACTTACCTTCTGGATAAATATAATTTTATACCAGAAATATATGTTCACATCCTTCTTTCAGTTTCTGATATTTTTTTCTTTCTTATGGCTCCTGAAAAATATTTAATTTTACATTTCAATCCAAAAAAATTCTCACTAAATGGTCCTTAAAATATTCAGATTTTTCTTTTGATGTTAAAAAACGTAGTATCAAATGTTTTCATTAGCTTACGATTGTGTCATGTGAACATAAATAATGTAAAAGCAGTATGAAACTCAAGATCAATGGAAAAATTCAATCGTATTCACTATAAACCAAAAGAAAAATCCATTCATATTCTAAAATCAAAAGCATATTTAAGCATCACCCTTTAATTAAATTTTCTGTAATCCTTTTCATCTGCCTTTTATTTACAATTTAAATTTAATTTTAAGTAAATAAAATAATAAAAGAAATAGTTATGTTCTTGCAAGAGACTTTTATCATCAAACAAAAGTACATTTCAAAAACCAAGATGCTAACATTTTGCCGGCAATTCCAAATCGGAATTTGAATAAAGCAACAAACCACAGCATGGAACATACCATTGTACTCTTCAAAACAAAACAAAAAAGTTACATTTGATTCCTGAGTAAGCTCTGGTCTACTCGTACAGTGTAACTCGCGCAAAATCTAGGAAGAATTCCCTTCATCTACATGCAAAAAGCAACAATACCTACAAGACATTAATCTTGTAAATAAAAACCCACAATCCAATGAGAGAAAGTTGTGTACATTCTGTGCGTAGTTGTTCGGAAAAAAGTAATGGAACACCAATTAAATTCAAAGAACAATACAATATAAATAATAGGAAAATAGAAAGTTTCGAACAGGGTAGCAAGACGTGCCTTTTAAAAATTCTAAAGAAAAGAATCTGTAGAAGCTTGATAAACAAGCTCCGTACAAAAAGGGCGGAATAGAAGGGAAAAAAATGACAACTTTTAATTTGAATTGTCTATTAGTGACACGTTTGTTTTTCGATTGGAACAATCTAAACCCCAGTTAAACTCAAAGGTTATATTTTGGTCAGTTGAATTCAATTGGCATTGGGACTGTTCCAATTGAAAAAGAAAAATACCCCAAAAACTAATCACAAAACCAATTATTTAACATCAGGGTTATTTGTGTTTGCATGTCATGGACTCCAATTCTCCATCATCACACATTATCAGAAGCTTTTCCTATTCATCCTTCCTTCCCTTACTCCGGTTGATAACAAAATCAGTCCGACTCTGACTATCCATATGGCCAGAAAGACTAATCAATCTTTTTCCTTGGTAACCAAATACTTCATATCTGTACCTTTTATCTGTTATCAATGATCATGCATTAAAAGGTCCATGAGTAAGGCTTCAGACTTTAAGACCTGGTTTCAGTCTCCTAAAATAAATTCTTCAATTGTAAATGTACAATCAATGTTTTGTACAAAAAACCAGCGTTACTCTCAGTCACAAGTTTATGGGTAGGCCAATATATGTGTTGTGTGTGAGTGAAAATTGTGATCACTGAAATTAACGAACATGTGTGTAAATATATGTGTACGTGAAAATTGTAATCACTGAAATTAATGAACACATACAAAAAATCATAGATATGGCAATAAAACGGTGCCAAAAGAAAAAAAAAATAGAATAATAATAATCTGAACATTTAGAGGAATGCAGGTTACTTACTAAAGTCGCATGCTAGATGCTTAGTCCTCCATAAGACCTTCGTCAGTATCAAAGGTATCGTCATCACTCTTCAATTTGCCACAGACATTGCATTCCATGACATTAGATGGAGTATCACCCTGCGGAGGTAATGGAGCTAATGTTCCCCAGCAATTCGTTCTATCACACATGTATTTTAAAAAGAAATAAGCATGTGGGAAATCATTATTATCTTCAAGGGCATGTTTGTCACTGTCTGACTCTGCCATAACTTCATATTGGTCCTCATCCATAACCTCCTCTTCATCCTCGGCATTATCTTCAACACTATCATTATCTGACCAGTTTGACTCCACATTACATCGATCACAATTACAGGAGAAGCCATAGTCTTCAATCAATCTCTTTTGCCTACTAGAATAGTTTTCATTCACAGGGAAATAACTCAAACAGATCTCCCTACCTTGGGGAACATCATGAATAATCCTAATAATAAAGTCAGTATTATGGCCTTCTTCATGTGGATTGCTGTCCACATAATCAAATCTGCAGGCATTGGGAAGGCAATCATGGTTAAAAAAGGAAGCATAAGGGTAAATGCCATAAGCTCTGACAGACCTCTGGTCGTCATCTGCAGAGAAGGGCTGCATTATTCCAAAGGCATTGAGCTTGTCCTTGACAAGAAGTGCAGAAGTGAGTTCTAAAGAAAATCCATTCTGGGGACTAATGAGAGAAACTGAGCAGAGAGATGAAATAAGGGGGTGTAGGAACTGGGCTGCGGCAATGGTGGTATCATCAGGAGAACCCTGGAGAGAAAGCACAATTTGGAAGTGTGAAGGGGAGATATTGGCAAGATTGTATGCTGCTATGAGAAAATTAGCCTGGACTTGGCGCTCAAGGGGCTGTTCAAGCAATAGAGAATTGGCTCTGAGACTAGATAACGCTTGACATACCCAAGAAGAATGGGAGGAGTTCAATGCCTTTGAAAGACAACTTGAGCTGCAGAAACGATGATAGTGACAATTGGGGCACAAAACTGCGGATGATGAAGAATCTCCCTGTAAAATTGGAGGTAAGGTTCTGAAGCAGTGATCACAGAAACATGAAATTGAGGCAGAGGACGACGATGACAAAGACTGTCTGATCAAGGGCAAAGCCGAATACAGCAGAATGGGAGAGTCTTTTAGGACAATTTGACCAGCTTTAAGAGGCTGAGATGCAACCATTGCTCTCCCTCTTCCTTGTATTTCCTCCACCTTCAAAAGGGAACTCGGAGCAGCCAAAGACATTTTTAAGTATTTTCAAATTGCCAACTGCCAAAACTAAATAGGTAACCCTGGGAAGCTGTGCCTTTTTCGAATTTCCACAGTATCCCTGACAGCAGTAAGTTCGTTGGCTATATTTTCTTGATTTGCACTACTGAGATAAAAAGACAATTTGAACTAATTGACCTTTCGGATTTTGTACAAACTATACAACAAGAACACCCTTTTTCCGTTCTCAGAGTGACTCAAAGCCAGAAAAAACAGCTGCAAGATGAACCGTAATAATAATGGGGTGACAAAGGTTTCGCAGTGAATTATCTGTCCAATGAAAGAACTGTGGTAAATTATCAATAACATAATTTAGTAAATATGCCTTTTCTTTTTCATAAAGATCCAATCCAAATCAGTACATCACATTAAAATGCCAGTAGCATTATAGCTTATAATTAAAGAAGGCATTAGGGAACTGCATTTGATCATAACGATAAAACCATCCAAATATTTTTTTTAATTTATCTGAGTACAATAGAGATTTTTTTTAGTAATGCCATTTTCAGTGGATATGTTTCAGTTAGTCTAAATAACCAAGTACCATTTTCTTGTAAACAAGCAAATCATAAGAATCCAAAAAATTCATTTCTATCACTTAGTGACCCAGTGACCCGGATGAAATAAATGCTGAGATCGATAGATGCATTTCTAGAGAAGAAATCATGATGGAAGCCTTGACAGTTATTCTCATTTCTCAATAAGCAATACAGCTCAAGGGGAGGATGCTTATGCAGCTTGCTTCTTATTGGGACATCATAGGTGATGATATTTTAAAGAAAAGAGCATTTTGCCACAAAACTCTCATTACCTAAGCTTAACCTTCAGGTGATTTATTTTATACCCAAAACCATAAACATAATCCAATTTAGAGTCAGAACAAACAACTTCTGCCGTTCTCCGGTTGTTAGAAGACAAACAAAGCACTTTCACACAACACAGACTTATCCCTAAACAAGGTCCATGTAGTTCATGAACTCATAAATCAATTAAAAAAATGAGATAATTACATTCAGCTCCTTGAGTTTAATGCTAATTACACTCACCCTTCTTGTTTTTTTTTTTTTTTTTTTTTTGAGTCACAGTGAAGTGGGGTTCAATTAACCAGTACCACTCATTATGAAAACATTTATGGATAGACAAAGAGGATAGAGGGATGGACCTGAAGAATTTCCTGGTTTTAATCTGACCATGCGAGAGCTAAATAGGATTGGTGAATGGGGCATTCAAACAGGACATCATTATCCAATAACTATAAACTGCTACTTTTTCCTCAATGACTAGAAATAATGTGATGTTTGACAATTATCAATTGTTTGATTTGTTGGAACACAACCCTTGTTCAAGAACGTCTGTATACTACGAAATTGGGACAAAAACAAACAGAAAAACAGGAATTACAAATTACGCAAACAGAGCATAACGATGAGGAATCTAACTTACCCGTCAGTCACAAAATTGGAGCTGCTTCCAACACAAAAATCAATAAATATAGAGTGGTTGGAAAATGAAACTGCACAGCACAACATGGAAGAAATAAAAGCGCCATTATCGCTATGATTATTGTGACCTTAAATCGAATGTATTTAAGTTAGAAATAGAAGGCGTCACTCACCTCATTCACACCAAGATTTCAAGGAAGAAGAGCCATTGTTGCCATAAACCCTGCTGAAAGAGAGACATTCAATTCATTCGCTTCATAAAGGGTTTTTTAGAGTAGGCGGGCCTTTCTTGTTCGAGGACTGCTTCTTCCTGCACCTCCAAGCCTTCCTGAACCACTTCCAAAAAATTGAAAAATTCCAAAGTTACCCTTTGTGCAATGACAAATTTAGTCTTGAGGTTTTACAAGGAATAGAATAATGAATTGGAGGTATTTGTGTATGGTTGTGCAGAAATTAGAAGGGTGAAGGTGACGGTGAGTTGCAAGTTGCAGTGGGTGATTGGTGGCTTTTGTGGTGGTCGGTGTTCTCGGCAGCACAGCACGGCACAGCAGTAGTGACGGTCGTACAAGATAAGTTAGGGTAGGATCGGATTAAGTTACGGAGGATTTCATAATTATTTATGAGTAACTTGTGAAATGTATAGTTCTGCAATATATTTTTTTGGGTGTCTAAATATTACGGAATAGGACATTCTGCAACTGTATTATGGTTGCGGAATGCTCTATTCTGCAACCCATTTTATATAGAATGCAATACATTCTCAAATCGCAAATCACATTAAATCTTTTAAATACTCTACAAATCCAAAAATATATCATACATATCTTAAATAATCATTAAATATGTTGCTATTGAAGGTTCACAGAATGAAAATGACAAACAAATCAAACCACGGAACGATGGCTATGCTTTGGAGGTGGTGCTACAGAGCTAAAATGAAGAGGGTTCATGGAGAAGGGAATATGAGGATTTTAGGGTAGAAGGGTATTTGGGTCTTCATAATAATATTTTAAGAGTATTTTGGTCTGAAATGAAAATTTTGGAGGTTCCCTAAGAAGTACTTCGAGGTGCAGTCTTTTTTGAGGAAACAAATGCACGATAGCTTCTTTCTGCACCTCCATAATCTCAGCTTGTAGCTCCATAGTTTTTAAATAACAAAAATATCCTTGTTGAAATGACAAATCTGGGTAGGAAGGAATTTGAAAACAGAAGATAAAGGAGTCTTTTGGTAAGGTTGAAGTGGTCTTGTTTTGTGTCGCTGAATGTTATGATGGTTGTCGATGATGGTTCGTGTGGTGGTGGTGTTTAGCGTCAGTAGGTGGGTGGTTGGAGGGTGTTTTGGGTGTTTGTTGTGGGTGATAGTGTACGAGCGGCAAAGAAGGTAAGTTGATTTTATTTTTGTTTTGAATGTCGGATTATATAATTCGGTAGTTCACTGAGTTGTATAGTCCGATATATTTTTTGTTTAAAATTATTATGTACCGGATTGTAGAATCCGGTATAGAAAATGTATAACGAATTAAGAATAAAGGGTCTAATCCGGTATGTTTTTTATACATACTGTGTTCTACAATCCGGTGTGTGATTTGTATATCGGATTGTATTTTGGATCACAGTCGTTATGTGATTTGTATACCGGATTGGATCCAATCCAATATACAATTTTTTTTACATATATATTGGATTGGTAGAATCTAGTACATTAAATATTTTTGGAATTATATACGTTTTTTAACTTTTTATATGTATTGTGTCGTTATAATGTAGATAGGGATGGACAATGTTGGAGTATATATTCAGATGAAGTACATAAGGTGTCAGATATGGACCAACTAGATGAAAGTGGCTTTGTGGGAAGTGAACAAGAATGTAGCATGAATTTTACAACAAATTAGGTAAATTTATTGTTGCTTGTTTATGTAAAAAATGTTTTCTTAAGGTTTTATTAGACTTAGCAGGAGACTATATGTGAAAACTCTTCAAACTAACAATAATCACAATACAAGCAAAAGTAATCCTTAACTTAGTGAAAAAGGAAAAAAAAAAACTCGTTACACAATCCAAAACTCTAATTTTAAAATAACGTTCAATTCCCTTATTATGATATTAATAAAACACTCATACTCTTTATTTTATTTATATTTATATTTTGCTTAAATTACGTGTAAATATAATAATAAAATTAATAAATTTGATAACATATTTTATATTTTATTTATTTATTTTACATCAAAATAATATTTCTTAAAAAGTATAACTTTTTATATTTTGTAAGACAAATAATAATCATATATTTAATTTTTGTATTTATAAAAAATTCTTTAATTTTTATACTTTAAAACTTTAGTTTTAGTTTTCATAAAACTTGTATTTAAATTTTGATTTGATATATTTAAATAAAGTGTAAGAGGAAAGTGTCACTTGATTAAAATATAAAATATGTAAATATCATTTATCAAAAACATAAGATAGATAAATGTGTATTTTTATGTGAATATCATTTTATTTAATCCACAAAATGTCTATTTTAAAATTAAAAAATATATTAATGTTATTTATGATAACATCAAATAAATTAGATGTATTATTTTTTTTTATTTCATTCTCTTTTTAATGGCTTAAACTCAATGAAATCATTCTATTACTAGTAGTCAAATGGTCAAATAACATGATCATTAAGTATTGGTGGGTCTCATCATGAAGGTGTTCATTATCCTGGTTGACTATACTATGATGAAATATATGGTTAACATTAAGTAATTTAATATCTTGAAGATTTTTTCACTGAAAAAAAGGTGCCACCAGCCTGTCCAACCATGCATAGATAGATAATTTCATGACATAGTAAGTCATGATAATGTTGTACAGAATTGACACAAAAATTTGAAATTTAAGATTAGGGATTGGAATTAATTAAGACAGGAAATTAGGAATTGAAAACATAATAACAAAAACTTGGATAAAGGAAAACCGAAAACTCCACAAACAAGATTTGATAAGTATAAGGATGATCGTCACAAGTGAATTCATGATAAGATCACAATATGCTAGGAACAATCTAGCAAAGATATTCTCACAATTAATTTGGCAAAATAATCATCCCTTATTTTGAATTTCAAAAAAAAAGTTATAAATACAAATTTAGTTATCGGTTTTAGCTCATTTGTATATAAATAAAAAATAATAATCTCTATATTTAAACGACAAATAATTTGTTTTATAGTGGTTAAGTTAACACATTTTAATTGGTTTTCGGAGACTAATTAATCGAAATATTATTTTTATAACCCAGGATATAAAAAATATCTTGTGCAATACGGAAATTTGTCATTAATATTCAAACTAGACGTGTCATCTGAAATTTTTTTTCACAAATATACAATTTTCTACACATCAAAATTGTTAAGTTTTAATTTAAAATATTATACATCACTTACTATAAAACCCTGGTTTATTTAGCTTCAATGAAAATCACATGTTATAAATAGAGATTACTGAGTTTTATTATTCTTTATAAATAGAGATCACTAAATTTTATTATTCTTCACAAATAGAAATCATCGAGTTTCATTATTCTTCACAAATAGAGATTACTGAATTTCATTATTCTTCACAAATTTATAATGAATTGTTTCTTTCACTATCTTTTTATTATTCCATGATTATGCTAAGGATTTTGATTACTAACAGACATTCATAATATTTAATATTTTCTAATTAAATAAACTATTTGAAAATGATTTCATTTCAATGTAAATATGCAATTTACAAATATAATTTATTTGAAACCTAATCTAAATACATGCCATGCAAATCTTAATACAATTTAAACTGTCAACTTAAATTTTTTTCCTAGTGCATACTTCATTTTAAAAAAAATCACCTAAAACAAGCCATAATCGATTTCCACCAACACCTTAATCGACTATGTTCACATGGCAATTACACAACACATACCGTTAATAAAAAACCATTCACTAATCCATTACACAAGGCTCTTAATCCTTATCAACAACTTAACATGCATAAAACCAATTGAACACACTACTTTAAAAGCCAGCATAAGCAAAATACTATTTGCAGAACTACATGAACACAACCATGGCGCCATTGACGTATCTTAGCCAGCATAAGGAAAAAACCATTCCTAGTGCATGATTCTCTGTCATGCACAAGCCTTCACAACTTATACGAATCCAAATGGAGAAAAGCAAGGTTACAAACGTAAAAACGCTCTTGTCCAACACTTTTCCAATTTTTTTCCTGAAGATGAGAATGCCTCAAAACCATCCCTTGCTTCATTTCCATCCTCCATTCTTTTAAAATAAATAAAAAAAAAAAACAAATATTATTGGTTTGCACTTTTCCATCCCCATGAACAATACACACTCAAAAGCACATACTTTCTCTTACGTGTGTAAGCGATCTTGAGAAAACTAATTATTGAAAGATGTTGAAGATTCCTTGTATATTCTTTCTTTATTTCATAAACACCTCATTTAATATATCTTATCAATATGATTTCTTGACATGTGTTTTTCATCTTATCTTATTAAAGTTGGTATGACATGACTATCGTCTCAACTAATAACTTGTACTAATGCCTTTTTGTAATATTTTTTACTTTAAAATATAGAATGTGTCTTTTTAGTGTGAAGATCTTTTTCTAACAATTCCTTAATAAAACCAACTTTATTTATTACACAAGACATTGTTTGTCAAGACAATTTGTTAAAATAACAACAAAGATATTCTTTTTTTCAAAAAGATGGAGTTTAAATAAAAATATTATATCAAAACATAATAATAAACAGTCAAGTCATATCCGATGATGATCATTCACAAATAAAATATAAGATATATATCACTTGTAACACACTTTATTTTATTAAACTCGTTTTCATATTAGTGTGTTATATATGTGTTTCCTTTAAAACTTTTTAATTTCGAAAAAAATTATAGAATATGCTAATATACTTGCAATTTTAACAACATAGGTCATAATTGTAGTTACAAGTATTAACATGATGGAGACTTAATAGTAGATTTTAAATTTAACTCTAATTATCATAAAACCATTTCTTCTTCTATTTACGTATTATAATAGTCATATATCTAGCTAATGTATGATTTTAGACGGGTTTTTTCAAAAAAAAAAAAAATGAAAATGAACACAACTCAAGACATCACTAAATATAAGAAATTATTGTTCATCGAAAATAATGATAATTTCCCACCTAGTGACCCTATGTCACCATTCAGCAAAAGCATACAAGAGGCCTATCTACCACGAGCTCATTTTTCAGGTTAATATTAATAAGCCTTCTTCTGCTTGTACCTTTTGGCAGCAACGATATACACCAACATATTTAAGAAGCTAAGTCCAGCTAAAAGCAAGAAAAAGTAATCGAGATGACCCTTGTTCAAGTTATGAGGAATCCAACCAACATTTCCACCTTGTGTGGTAAAGTAAGTTACTATAGTAAGAATGAAAGAGCTCAAGTAATTTCCCAATGAAAAACTCAGAAGTGGCAGTGTAGTACCTAGAGTCTTCATAGAATTTGGAGCTTGGTCATACAAGAACTCAAGCTGCCCCACAAATGTGAATACTTCTGCTGCCCCTAAGAAGAAGTTCTGAGGGATTTGCCAAAATATACTAAGGGGCACTGCAACAGGTTTATCAACAAGGTCAAACTCTCTTGCAAGGTCCAGACGCTTAATCTCCACAACAGCAGCTGATAACATGCACAGGACTGAAATGAAAAGGCCAATGCCTATTCTTTGCAACTTTGAAAAGCCCCTTTCCTTGCCTGTGAACTTTCTTGTGATGGGAACAATTATCTTGTCGTAGAGAGGGACCCACAAAATAACGCTAATGACATCAAAAATTGAGAGGGAAGCGGGGGTAATTTGAAGCTACCAATACATGTGTCCATCATTGTTGCTTGCTCCACAAACAATGTTGACATCTGGGCATAGACAGCAGAAAAAATTATCCCAGTAGCCCAAATTGGAAGCATTTGAATCAGGATTTTCAATTCTTCCACCTGTGTTACTGTGCAAAGTCTCCATTGATTAGAATAGTCACCTCTTTTTCTCTCATAATCGGATACTATAGCTGCTCTATCAAGACACCTTCATTGAGAAGAAAACACAAGATTTTAAGAAAGTTATGTGTGCAGTAAAGTACTGTTTGTAGTTGTTAAGCGAAGTAACTTAAACCATATAAACATAGAACCATATAAACATAGAACCATAACATGAAAAGAGAAGAGCGGTAAAGAGAAACAGAACACTCGTCGTATTTGTTGCTGAACCATATTGTATTTCATATTCTGAATCTTATTTAAGAGTAATTACATGAGAAATGACTATCCCACACTATACTCATTCATGCTCTCAGCAAAAGATCATTACCCACTACATTTAGAGTACAAATCTAACCAAAATAAGAATATATCCATGACTGACATTACCACTGACACAAGAAAACTAACTGAAATAAGTAAACATAATTACCCCCTGAAGCTAATTCATTTGAACTCTCATCCATCTTATTTTTCTTCTTTTGATCACCACTTGTTCAATAGTTCAGCTTCTTTTGATTTTTCTGAACCGCTTGTTTACCCTTATGTCAAGCTTGAAATGCACCTTCAGTTACATCATACATCCTTATTTAGAACCTTTGCTCTTAAGCTCGCAATTTTCTAACCATCTCCGAAATAGTTTATTTCTTAAGATTACATGACTCTTCAATAGGAGCTACTTTGGCTTCAAACATTTCGGGTAGGCTAATGAACATTTTTTCTATAACCTTGTTGTCTTCTACAACCTCAGCATATAGCCTCATTTGATTCACCAAATGGGACAACTTTGAAGGGTACTCCTTGATAGACTCATTCTCCATCATTCTTAGTATTTCAAACTCTCTTTTTAAGAGTCAAAAGTTTAATGGACCTTATCCTTTCATCACCTGAATTCAATTCATCCCATATTTGCTTTGCCGTTTAGATGCATAATGTTGGTAAACACCTCGTCTGTCAAAGATGAATGTAGACATGAGACAACTTTCTCCTTTTTCATAATCTCCTCATGTTGCTTGATTTGAGCTATGGTAGGATTAGCTCTCAATGGTGGTACTTTCTCATCTTGATCTGCATACTCCCATAAGCTAAAGGACTTTAAAGATTGTCTCATTTGACAACCCCTATGTGATAATTTTCCCCAAAAAAATTGTGAAATAGCCAAAACAACACTGCTCCCTGAAACCATTTGATCTCTAAACAGTGTTTAAACTCTCCTCTCAATTTTGATTTTCAAACCCACAACCTATAAGAACACTGCTCTAGATACCACTGCTAAACACAGATAACTTAAACAATATAAACACAAAACAGTTCCATAACATGAAAAGAAAAGACTTGTGAAGAGAAACAAATCAATTTTCGTATTTGCTACCAAACCATACTGTATTTCACACTTTGAATCATATTTAAGGGTACATACATGAGAAATGACGGTCCATCATCATACTCATACATGTTGTCACTTCCAAATTTAATTACACTTCAAATTTGATATCAGACTAGTTACACTTCAAAGAATATTAGAAAATCAACATGTATAACAAAGATAATTCTACACCTATGTTATGATAATGAAAGAAGGTCATAATAATATACGTCAGACAGTATAATTACCTTAGATCTTCACTACGCACCAGTTTGCTACTCCCTCTAATTGCATATCTCTCTTCTGGTATCTCATACAGGAGATTGCTGTCCGAAGGGACAACCAGATTACATTTCCGGACAGACGCATACAAAACCTGGCAAATTCTTGTAACAGGACTTCCCCTTGGTTTCTGAAACCTATACAGACGTGTGCCCATGAAGAAGCTTACAATAGATAATCCCATAAACAAAGCAGGGATGCCAAATCCAAGACCCCATCCTGCATTGTCTTGAATCCACACAATTAAGCTGCATGACAAAATGGCACCTAGATAGATAGAAAAATAATACCAATTGAAAAATGACCCCTTCTTAATCCTTTCCTCGGGATCAGTATCATCAAATTGATCTGCCCCAAAAGATGGCACACATGCTTTCACACCGCCAGTTCCAAGCGCTATCACGTACAGACCAAAGTAGAACACTGCATATTGTGCAGGAGTAGCTGAAGGGCACACAGAACCCTCACATTCAGCAGGCTTCAATGCTGGTAAAGATGCAGAAAGTGTCTAGGTACACAACCCCTGCACACAGTAGCCATGTCACTATTACAACATGAAAATACAACTACACAACAAAGCACATATGCAATTAAGTGTTTCATTTTGATACATTGTCAGCATCACACCTTAAAATCCTCTTTTAAAATAATAATTACAAAAGTCAAGAATTTCACTTGACAAAACAATCTATTATTGAAAAACTCTCTGGGCATTCTAATCAAATTTGTCAATCCAAAACAGAATTAGGGGTGCTCATATTGTTTATCTTTCATGATTGCCACATGACTAGACAATTAAGAGAGATACGTGTGTGAAGAAGCATTTGACTAGGAAAAGGGGGCCATTTGATCTTAGTTTATTACAATGAAATAAATGAAAGAGAAAACAGCAATTGTCCAGTATCGACCCCAGTAACCATCTGCTAGAACGGCTCCAATGAGAGGTGTGAGATAAGAAGTGCCTAGCCAGAGGCTGACATTTCTTGCAGCAGAAACGTTTCCTTGATGCAGTTTGGTAGTGACATAGGTGACAAGATTTGAGGAAATTCCGAAGTCGGCCAAACGTTCACAACACTCATTACCTGAGATTCATGTACAAATAAATTATATGAACCAAAAACTTACTATTTAATTACATAAGAGAAATGTAGAAATATACCCACCTAGGATAAAAGGACAAGCCCTCCAATTGCCAGTGTTCTTCTTAAGAGCAGCCAGGCCTCTAAAGTCATCAGTGCCATCTCCTGTGTACTCTTCACTCCTTTCATCCTTCACAGTTAAATAAACAAAACAATCATATATCATAGCAAAATCTCATTTTTCTTGTTTCTGGATACTTGGATCAAACTATAGTATGAGTATGTGCTGTGTTATGGCAAGGCTTGCATAGTTGTACTGTACATAAGTAATTAGCTCAACAAGAAAGTAAAATGGAGAGAAGAAGAACCTGAAGAATACCCTCTTCCAGAAGTGGTGAATCATCAACACTAGAACCCATGTCTTTGTTGAAAACCCCCTCTCTCTTATTGTTCTAAACTGAGCTAAACTACGAACATTTAGGAAGAGTCAACGATGAAAGGAATTCAGATATTATTGTAATGCCAACATGCATAATATAATTTAATTAAAATATCCTATTAATATATATATATATATATATATATATATATATATATATATATTTTTTATAATATATATATATATATATATATATATATATATATATATAATTTCGATACGGTAAATATATTTTTGTTAGTAGTTAATTAAAAATTATGTTCTATAATTTTATAATAATTATTATAAAACTCAATAATTTTAAAATACATGATATTTAAAATCTTATACTATTAATATAGTCTAATTAAATTTTAGATTGTTTACATTGTGGTTTAATTATAAATTGTTTTAGATTATTTGTTTATTTATATAAAAAAATTTAAAAATTGTACTTAGGTAAGTCATTATCAGTAACTGAAAAATATAATTTAATATAGTGATTAAATGTATGATTGAAGAAATAATGTGATAAAATATAGTGATTTTACCATTTTCTTTGTCATTGGGTGGATGTAGGGATTTGCCTATTACTATATTAGGTTAGCACTGTCGCATGCCTAGCCTTGAAATATAGAATAAACCCAATCCAAAAACTATGGAGAATATTCTGTGATGAGATTCTGATTTGGATGAATCAGAATTCAGGTCACATTTCATTGATGCAAGTTTTTTGTTTTGGACAAATTCTTCCTACACCCTAATACACGCTTCCTGCACCCTAATACAGATTTTTAATTCCATAAATACTCCAATATAGAACCAATATAGAAAGCACACCTATCCGATTCACAATGCCAAAAAAAGAGAGAACCGAATGACATCCCATCCGGGTATCATATAAAATGAGAACCGGATGGCATCTCATCTGGGTTTCATTTTAACTTCACCCGTTTGTTTTCATTCTTCTAAATCTTTGATTAATCCTTCAAACAAGCAATAAGTAAGTAATTTTTTGTGTTTATTAGCAATTAGTAAGTGATATTGCTGATTAGAGTAGTTGATTTGGGGTTTGGGGCGTTGTCGATGACGAAAAGAAGAATTTTTCGATTTGATGTATGAGAACCGGATGTGTTCCATCCAGTTGTCATTTTGATTTGGAAATGAGAACCGGATGGCACCCCCATCTGGTTGTCATTTCAAAATCAAAATGACAACCGGATGAGTATGCCATCCGGTTGTTATTTCCAAATAAAATGACATTTTTTTTAAATGACAACCGGATGGGGTTGTCATCCGGTTGTCATTTTATTTTGAAATGATAATCGGATGGGGTGTCATCCGATTCTCATTTTATTTTAAAATGACAATCGGATGACATACTCATCCGATTGTATTTTTTTTAAATGTGAACCGGATGGGAGTGTCATCCGGTTCTCATTTTTTTGTCTATATGAGCCGGATAAGGACAGTTGTGGAATTAAAATTTTGTATTGGAGTGCAGGAAGAGTGCATTAGGGTGCAGCAAGAATTTGTCTTTGTTTTGTTTTTAATTCTTATGGAAAGTATTACACATGAGTGGCCCATTCTCGATTATCCATGTATCATTAGCCAATAGCTAAATATTGAGTCACTATCTGCTGCGTATCTGCCCATTTTAACAAGCTGTCAAATGTGTGGACAGAAACAGAGACACTAATTTTATAATTCTAAATATTGAAAAGATTAATTTTATTCTAATTTCTTATTTTCTATATTATTTTTATTATTTTATTTGGGGACAAGACCTAAATTAATTCAAAAGAAATCGAGAAGTTCAGTTCAAGTTTTATTTTTTAAAATTTGCCACACAAATTAATTAACAGTAATCAGTTTAGATTTAAATATCTCCTATACCCACCACCCTTAAAAGTCAGAAAATTTATATGTAGTAATTTAAAATTAAATAACAGCATAAATTGTGTTACGGTGCGTAGACTATTTTCTTCTAATTAAAATGTCCATAACAAAATTCTCTCAAATCAATCATTAGTTAAACTGTAAAACAGTGGCTTTATTGCACAAGTATTCCAGTCTAACAAATCTAGTAAAATAAACGTATGAACTGTGAGAGGGAATTCGATTCTTAGTGTATGGTAGGATTTTAAGATAACTTATACACGGAACTCAAATGACAATCAATCCTTGTTGGAACTATGAAACAATGGAGCACATAAAAGGAGTATCAACCTTTTCTACATCAATAATTACAAGTGTAAATGTAGCAATGTAGATAAATTGAACACTAACTTCCCATAATAAGCTTACAAGGGTATCACGTAATCTCATCACTTCCAGGCTTTATGAGAGGGCAGAGAGAAGGCATGACACAGTGAAAGAAACGAACATAATTGTAGAACATCATTATTCCGCATACAGAACAATCACGACATTAACCTTGGGAAATAGCAGAACATCCTTCCAGTCCAAATAAATGCTTGAGAAATCTTAAGCAGACCTCTTTTGCTTGTACCTTTTGGCAGCAACAACGTACACCAACATATTTAGGAAGCTAAGTGCAGCTAAAAGCCAGAAAAAGTAATCGAGATGACCTTTGTTCAAGTTATCTGGAATCCATCCAGGATTTGAACCTCGTGTGGTGAAGTAAGTCACTACAGTAAGAATAAATGAGCTCAGGTAATTCCCCAGAGAAGTTGTCAGCAGAGACAAAGCACTGCATAAACTCCGCATGGCATCTGGGGATTGGTCATAGAAAAACTCAAGCTGCCCCACAAATGTGAATACTTCTGCTGCCCCCAATAAGAAATACTGAGGGACTTGCCAAAATATATTAAGGGGTACAGCAACAGGTTGATCAACAAGATCAAGCTCTTTTGCAAGCTGCAGACGTACAATCTCCACTATAGCAGCTGCTGACATGCACAGGACTGAAACAAAAAGGCCAATTCCCATTCTTTGCAACTCTGAAAAGCCCCTCTCTTTGCCTGTAAATTTCCTTGCAATGGGAACAATAACCCTGTCATAGACGGGGACCCAGAAAATAACACTAATCACATCAAAACTTGAGAGGGAAGCAGGAGGAATCCTGAAGGACCCAAAATTTGTTTTCATCATCGTCCCTTGTTCCACAAACAATGTTGACATCTGGGCATAAACAGCAGCAAAAACAATCCCAGTAGCCCAAATTGGAAACATGCGAATCAAGATTTTCAATTCCTCCACCTGTGTAACAGTGCAAATTCTCCATTTGTTAGAATAGTCACCAGTTTTGCCCTCAGCATCAGACACTACAGCCGCCCTATCAAGACACCTTCAATGAAACAAAAAAAAAAAATGGGGTTTTAGATAACAGGAAGCCAACATTGAGTGTAAAATCTCCTGAAGAAGATAAGGCTACTTTAACTATTATCAATAGTAGAATAGAAAAACATAATTAGGACAATAGCTAAACACTTAAAATTTTATTAGAGAAATTCTCAACTTTATAAAGATTTTCTAAACGAACATTGGTTACAACTTACAAGAAATCTCAATAAATTTTATGTATACCGGGCCCTTTTTAATCCCGTATATTTACACTGGATAGGATAAGATTCACTGGATAAAGAAGGGGTAGGATAAAAACTATCCACCTAATAAACATTTAAAATTATCATATGCTTTGCCGATTGCTGACAAAGATTGAATAGGAAACTTTTTTCACTAAACCCTTACATATCAAGACACTACCAAATCTAATGCATACCATTTTTTTTCCAATTATAACTTGATAAAATTTCACGGACAAGGGGAAACACACCTCACAATAAACTTCAACCATAGAACCAGAGAGATGTGAGTAAGGGAGTTTGAGATATGAAAAAAGGCACAGAAAAAAAAGGGAGAAGAAAGGAAAAGAATAATATTTTTCTCTTGGGAACAAAAGAAATCCCCCTCATGAGACAGTTTAGTGACATTCACAAACACAGTTGGGTCTTTCTGGTATTCGATACATATTTAAAGATGGTTTTAGTTAGTCAAAAACTTTCACCAAAAAGATTTGGAAAATGTGCAGATCCATTGAAATTTGGATGAGATGAGATTATAAATGAGTCCATTAGAAGCACAAAGTTGTTACAGAAGTTACAAATTCTCTGTTCCCACTAAAAAGTATTCCAACTTTGATGATTGTGCCAACTATGGTGTCTAATAAGGCGATGTCATAAGAAAAAGAGGTGTAACAAGGGTTACAGTGGAGTGTCATAAGAAATCACCTCATGAGTAAAAGACCAGATAGTGTTGTTCTCTCTGTTATGCACGCCAAACACCCAATATTGGTTATCCTATTCCTATCCTGTCAGTCCTATCTTGTGTGATAAGGCCTAAGAACTAAAGGTCTAGCTAACCATAACTGGTCGGTCAGAGCCTAACATGAAAAATCTCAATTTAGTAATTAGTATTACCCTTAAACAATAGAGTTTGAAATTTGGAAGACAAATTGCACTTTAACAAGAGTATCAGGAATAAGTCAACATGCAAATTAGTCACTCCTTTTCCTGTATTGTTAGTTTGTGAGCATGAAATGCAACAGTAAACACAAAAGTAAAATAAAATTACTTTAGTTCATCACTATGCTCCAGTTTCCGACTTCCTTCAATTGCAGAGCTATTATCTGGTGTCTCATATAGGACACTACTATCCTCTGGGACAACCAGATTTCGCTTCCGGACAGATGCTACCACAACCTGGCACATTCTTGTAATAGGGCTCCCGCCTGGTTTTTGAAACCTGTAAAGGGGAGTGCCTAAAAAGAAGCTTCCAATGGCTAATGCCATAAACAAAGCAGGAATGCCAAATCCAAGACCCCAGCCAGCATTTTCCTGAATCCAAACAATAAAAGTGCTGGATACAAAGGCACCTATGTTGATAGAAAAGTAAAACCAGTTGAAAAAGGATCCCTTCTTAATCCTTTCCTCGGAATCAGTATCATCAAACTGATCCGCCCCAAAAGATGACACACATGGTTTTATACCACCAGTCCCAAGTGCAATCAGGTACAGACCAAAGAAGAACAGAGCATATTGTGCAGGAGTAGCTGGAGGGCATGAAGTACCCAGACATTCTGCAGGCTTGAATGCAGGTACAGATGCAGAAAGAGTCAACGTGCCCATTCCCTAAATGAAAAGGCCACGTTACATATTAAAATATGTATAGACCACTGAAGAACAAAGCACATGGAAGCAAAATATGCACATAAACAAATGTATGACAAAGAATAATAACATGCGGATATACAAATCCAAAGTGTTCCAGATATTAAACCTGTAACTTCTCAATGTGATGATGCATTTGAAAATTATATTCAGTGCTCATGAAATCTGTAAAAGTTCCTTACTTCATGGTAAGAAACTTGGATATTAAGTAGAGCAGTGCAATGGAAGAAAGAAGTTTGAATCAGAATACACTCAAAATTGGTCTTCTGATTCTCCTATTTTCAAAGTTTTCTGACAGCATAATATTTGTCATTCTTCCATACCCTTCACCATTTTCATTTTTCTTTATGTCGTGACAAGCAATGTAAGAGAATTCACTTCTGCACACAAGCAATGCCTAGAAAACGATCCAATAACATCCTATCACCACTAAAAATAACAACGTAAAATAGTATAAAAAAATTCCTTGACTATGCCGGCAAATCCTATTCACAGGTAAATTCTCACAATATGACAGGCATGTATTTTTCTTTTATCTCTATGAAATTGTTTAGGACATTTCCAGCAGTATATCAAGAGAGGGATATGTATGGAAAATCATTTGATAAGGAAAATTAAGTTAATCTTTGTTAGTAATTACTATGAAATAAATCGTGGAGAAAACAGCAATTGTCCAGTATCGTCCCCAATAAGCATCTGCCAAAACAGCTCCAATGAGAGGTGTAAGATAGCAAGTGCCTTGCCAAGTGGTGACATTTCGTGCGGCAGAGACATTTCCTTGATGCAGCTTCTGGGTAAGATAGGTAACAAGATTTGTTGCAATGCCATAGTATGCCAAACGTTCACAGCACTCGTTGCCTGCAATTCACATTACATAAAAAGGTAATCAACAAAAAAGAATAATCTCTTACGGATAAGGCAATGAAAAAACTTACCTAAGATAAATGGGCAAGCTTTCCAATTGCCAGTGTTCCGCTTAAGAACAGGCCTCCCTTTAAAGTCGACTGATCCATCTCCTGTGTATTGTTTTCTCTCTTCATCCTTCAGTATAAAACAACCAACTGTTCACTTGGTGAAAAATACCATGTTCTGGCAAAGATTCAAACAAGGAATAGACAAGAAAGAAACTGGCTATATAAAACATTTCATTGCCCCACAACTTTATGTTTGACTATCAAGAGGTATAGGAAAGGGGGACAACATAAAAATGGACAATTAACTAAATAGTAGATCTGAATGTCAAACTAAGGCAGATGATATTGCTATAATGTTAAAAGATTTGATTGTGACTGATATTTTACTTTACCAAATCAAGTAACATAATTTTAGGCCAAAAACAGCAAAAATATTTAAATAAAATTTCTTCTCAGGTTTAATTTACAACTTCAAAATATCAGAAAACAAATTACTGACAACCAATAAGATAAGAAAACATCAGACAAACCGATGGAATTGTCAGTCAACTTCATTTCTTTCAGTTTGAGTTACAAACACCGCATGAAAATCAAAAGGATGGAGAAAAATTGAAAGGTACAGCAATTATTTACCCGACCAAATCACTGGAAAATGCTTTCATCCCATTTTACTATATAAACTTCTACAAGAACCAGCTTCAATAAACCACAGTTTGTGTTTCATTATGACAGCCAGAGATGTGTCTTTAATGATTGAACCTCGCACCAATTTTCATTCCACATTTCCAAGCAAATATAACATGTAGCAATAAACAATTCACCACACACAAATTTCGCCAATAAGCAACATCCTCAAAACAAACACAAAACACAAGTAATTTCGAATTACACTCTTCCAGTAAACTATAAATTAAAAAATTATAGAACCTAGCCCACGATCAAAGCGCTCTTACAAGAACGCTGATTGAACATGGAAATTAAAAAAAATTAATAAAAAATTAATAACAATAAGTGAACATGGCTAATGAAAAAAGGGAAGGTGACCTGAAGAAGAGCCTCTTCAGCGAGAGATAGATCAGTCCCCGTGGAACCCATAACTCGTTCCTATGGCAGGAGGAAAAGCAAGTGACGAACGTTGAATTTAACGACAATTAAAAAAGATATTTCCTCGAAATGCGCAAAAAACGCCGCAATTGTTTTCTGATAGCACTTGCAAGTTGCAAATCAATGGAGTTTGTTTCAGAGAAAAAGATAGAGACCCAAGTTGAAGAAAGAAGAGAGAGAGTGAAAGGTGTTGTCTTCCTCAATTGAATCCACCACCATGAGAAATCCCATAGAGGAAGCAACCCAGTTAAATTAAATAATAAAAAATCAATAAATAAATATCTAAGGTTTATCTATTTGCCGATAACATAGCGTCACTCACAACAACATCAACAACAAACTCTTGTAACTGCTTGTCGTCTAATGTAGATAAACATTTTTGGTATCGTTTTTTAGCACTTCCCAAATATTCCAATAATTTTGTTTATAATTTTTTTTTAATAAACTCCATACCTGTTAAATAGTTAGAAGCTTTTTCAATAAAAAGATATCATCGATATATTTTATTAAAAGTTGAGCAAGATCCTCAAAGTGTGACCCATGTGATGATGAAGTGAAATCATATATAAACATTAGATTTCTTGTATAGTTAAGATAACTTTAAACTTCACGCAATGTAAAAAGATTATTTTTTTATAATATTATTAACAGAGTGTCTAATGATTTTGCCTATAATTAATATATATGTTGAAAAACTTGGCCCACTAGTTAAAAGTAATTATTTTTTTGTTGATTTTATTATTTATTTTATTTGATCTTACTTTTAATAAAAAAGGTTTAAGTTTTTCAATTTATAAAAGCTTAATGTAATTCAGTAAAGTCACTTAATTTTTAATGTAATAATATTACTCTTTTGTTTATTAAAAGTAATGTCAGTGTTGTATAGTTCTACTGTTCATGTGTTATAGATTACATTATTGTATGTAAATTAAAATCCTCAATATCTATTTGCTAACCATCTAGTGATAATTATGTGGAAGGTCGTCAGATTTTAAATTTGAGCATTTTATTAATAGTAGATAATCAAGTCATTATTTTAAAATAAAATCGATATTTATTGATGCAGTTTGCAAATTATTTTGTGGTATATAAAAAAATTTATTAATTTTGTAATTTTATCCTTCTATAAGATTAGGTAACCTAATAAGTTTTTTAGATAGTAGATGGAACGTTTGGTCAAACCATTTTTAACCTCAAATAGTGAATCCTCTCAAAGTTCAGCAAATGGTTATCCATTATCTTATAATTGTTTGTTGGCAATCAATGCACATGCCCACAATATCGACCATATTCAGAATTGCCGATAACCAATAAACTAAATAAGTAATTTTTGTACGAATTATTTTTCCTTTCTTTTCCTTAAAATAAAAGATGATTTTAGTATTACTTTTACTTTTATATAATTTCTTTTAAAATAAATTGCTTAATTTTGATTCTTTTTCAAATATATCGTCTTTTTATTTTTCTCATAAATCTTTCAATTTATTCACTAAACTAGACTATTTTATTGATAACAAGAACAATTCAAATTTTTAATTAGTCGATTTTGTTTGTTGTTTATCTTTAAGTCATTGGAAGACCGAGTTTTAGTTTAAGATAGATTTTGAAGGAATAAAAATTATAAATATACTTACTTGTTTATCTCTAATTATTTTTAAGGTTAAATCTATCTAAAACTCATTTATCTTGATACTTTTAAAAATAATAGAAGATTTTAACTACCGTTGTGTTGTCGGTTGATGTTTATAGGTAGTTGATTGGATAAAAGTTATATATACCGATAAGTTCTTAATCTTGATGAGTAAATCATTTTCTGCTTAAGTTTTAATTTTTCTTTTTTTTTTTTTTTTTTTTTTTTTTTTATCTCTTTGGATGATTGATTTGGTAGATTATCTTAATTGTTTTTAGTTGTTGAAAGTGGCTCAAAGAAACCTTTATTAGTAGGCATGCTTCACTTTAAGTTAGTAGAATTAATAATTATATCTATACAATGGTTTGATTATTATGTGTGTGTGAAATTTATTATTGTCTAAGTGATATATATAGAATTACAAATATACATGTTTATTCGTATAGATTGAAAGAAATGATAAGTACAATCGAAACTGATATTGTATTAGAGACATCATAACCATGTGTTAATGTATGAAAAGTTTTAGAATATTGTAAAACATTTGAAATTTGTTTGTTTTTATATTTTAAGTTGTTTTTGGTTTAAATGTCACTTGAGTGACGCATTGTGGGTCAAGCGCCATTAAGCAATATATAATTAGGAAAATGATAGTTTGACACCGCATTTTCTCTTATTTCTATTTGACACTCCGACATGGCATGTGCTGTCTCGCATAACAATGAAAGAGAAAACACAGTTGTTTTGGAACATATGTGTCTCAGGGGTGGGATCTCTAAGTGGTTAGCTTAGTTCAAATAAGTGGTTCGCTGTGTGTAATTTTGGAACACACACATGTGTCTCAGGGGTGGTAGGTCTAAGTGGTTAGCTCAGTTCACCTAAGTGGTTCACTGTGTGTAGTTTTGGAACACACACATGTGTCTCAGGAGTGGAAGGTCTAAGTGGTTAGCTCAGCTCAAATAAGTGGTTTGCTGTTGTAGTTTTAGAATACACACGTGTCTAAGGGGTGAAAACACTAAGTGGTTAGCCCAGTTCAAATAAGTGGTTCGCTGTGTGTAATTTTGGAACACACACATGTGTTTCAGGGGTGGAATGTCTAAGTGATTAGCTCAGTTCAAATAAGTGGTTCGCTGTGTGTAATTTTGGAACACACACATGTGTCTCAGGAGTGGAAGGTCTAAGTGGTTAGCTCAGTTCAAATAAGTGGTTTGTTGTGTGGAGTTTTGGAACACACGTGTCTGAGAGGTGAAAACACTAAGTGGTTAGCTCAGTTCAAATAAGTGGTTCGCTGTGTGTAGTTTTGGAACACACATTTGTCTGAGGGGTGAAAACACTAAATGGTTAGCTCAGTTTAAATAAGTGGTTCGCTGTGTGTAATTTTGGAACACACACATGTGTCTTAGGGGTGGAATGTCTAAGTGGTTAGCTCAGTTCAAATAAGTGGTTCGTTGTGTGTAATTTTGGAAGACACACATGTGTCTCTAGGGTGATAGGTCTAAGTGGTTAGCTTAGTTCACCTAAGTGGTTCGTTGTGTGTAGTTTTGGAACACACACATGTGTCTCAAGAGTGGAAGGTCTAAGTGGTTAGCTCAGTTCAAATAAGTGGTTCGCTGTGTATAGTTTTGGAACACACACGTGTCTGAGAGGTGAAAACACTAAGTGGTTAGCGCAATTTAAATAAGTGGTTTGTTGTGTGTAATTTTGGAACACACACATGTGTCTCAGGGGTGGAAGGTCTAAGTGGTTAGCTCAGTTCACCTAAGTGGTTCGCTGTGTGTAGTTTTGGAACACACACATGTGTCTCAGGAGTGGAAGGTCTAAGTGGTTAGCTCAGTTCAAATAAGTGGTTCGATGTGTGTAGTTTTGGAACACACACGTGACTTAGGGATGAAAACACTAAGTGGATAGTTCAGTTCAAATAAGTAGTTCGCTGTGTATAATTTTGGAACACACACATGTATCTCAGGGGTGGAATGTCTAAGTGGTTAGCTCAGTTCAAATAAGTGGTTCGCTGTGTGTAGTTTTGGAACACACACGTGTCTGAGGGGTGAAAACACTAAGTGGTTAGCTCAGTTCAAATAAGTGGTTCGTTGTGTGTAGTTTTGGAACACACACGTGTCTGAGGGGTGAAAACACTAATGGTTAGCTCAGTTCAAATAAGTGGTTTGGAACACACACATGTGTCTCAGGGATGGAATGTCTAAGTGGTTAGCTCAGTTCACCTAAGTGGTTCGCTGTGTGTAGTTTTGGAACACACACATGTGTATCAGGAGTGGAAGGTCTAAGTGGTTAGCTCAGTTCAAATAAGTGGTTCGTTGTGTGTAGCTTTGGAACACACACGTGTCTGAGAGGTGAAAACACTAAGTGGTTAGCTCAGTTCAAATAAGTGGTTCGTTGTGTGTAGTTTTGGAACACACACGTGTCTGAGAGGTGAAAACACTAAGTGGTTAGCTCAGTTCAAATAAGTGGTTCGCTGTGTGTAGTTTTGGAACACACACTTGTCTGAGGGGTGAAAACACTAAGTGGTTAGCTCAGTTCAAATAAGTGGTTCGTTGTTTGTAATTTTGGAACACAGACGTGTCTCAAGGGTGGAATGCCAAAAACAACTGCGTTTTCTCTTTCATTGTCATGCTGGACCGCACATGCCACGTTGGAGTGTCAAACGGAAGTAAGAGAAAATGCAGTGTCAAAGTATCATTTTCCATATAATTATTACACTCACTATTCATCACCGCTCAAGCAACAAAGTAGTTGTTCAAGTGATGAAGTGTGTTAATCAAGTTATAGTTTGAAGCTTGGGCAAAGAAGAGACCGAGACCAATCTCTCTCCTTTTGACACTAATCGCTTGAGTGTTAAGCTAGATGTTCAAGTGATATGTGGGATGATCAAATGTTGGGTTGAATACTTGAGCGATGAGCTAGTGGTGTGCATGATTCGGGATGTTTGGAGAATTGTGCAACCTCGTTGAGGGCACTCAAGCACTAGTGAGGATGTGGAAAAGTTCTAAAATATATTTGAAGGATTACAACATGTGTATGTCACTCAAGTGTTGGCAGAACGTTCAAAGTGAAGAGTTAACCCATGTAGCAAGGAAAGTGCAGAGTTGAATCCTACTCTTAGGTTGCATCTTACTTAAGTGACAAGTGGTCACTCAAGTGAGATGAGATGTAAGGTCTCTTAAGTGAGGGGCACTCGTTAAAGTGACATAGTGTTGTGAGAATACACACACATATACATATATTTGTGTTTGATATTTTAGATACCAAGGGTGTTATCGACCTGTGCGGTGAGTAGCCAGTTTGGCTGAGTGTTAAGCATGTAAACTAATTAAGTAGAAAAGATATCATACTATTATTGGTAATCTAATTATGTAGATTAAGATATTAGGTGTTAGGAAGTTGACTAGAAAAAAAAAAAAAACATATTCTCGACCCCAAACATTCATTCAGCAAACATTCATTCAGAGGGAACGGGTTGGTAACCCAACTTGTCCTCTTTGAGATGTTATAGATGTAGGGGACCCCATAGGACCAAAGATTGTGATTAGTGTGAAAGGAGTTGTTTCATTTATCTTAAGCCAAGTCACCTAGCTAAGGATTGCATAGTTGGGACCGATGCTACATCTTTTGGTTTAGTGTGAAAGAAACCTCTGGAAGGTGAGCAGAGATCAAGGACAACCAACTATAGTTGTTATTAGTGAAACTGAGACTTCACAATCAGACAACTTGGTAAAAGGTACATATTTTATTATATGTTTAACTCTAAAAGTGTTGTATGATTTTGGAGGAACATATTCATTATGTCCATTTTATCTGTTGAATGGTTGAAGCTCCCTTCAAGAGAGTTATTGATAAGGTTCATTGTATAAACAAGACATGTAGGAATGTTGAATTATTATTTTAGAAAAGGTAACTTAGAAAATTTTATATAAATGTTTTGTATTATAGTTTGATTATTCTATAACTCAAAAGAATTAACTTAATATAGGTAATTTGAGAATTAACTTAATATAAGTAATTTATGAACCATATGTGAATGTGATTTAAAAATTAAATCATCTTGCTCTTAGTTTTGTTGCTTCTTTCAGCTTTTATGTGTTTGTGTGATAATATGCGAAGATGAACCAAATGCTAATAATGATAACATATATCTTTGGTATAGTCCATTTGAAGAATGAGTTTGTGATTTCATCTCTAAACTTAAATATATTCATAGGATTTTTTTACTATTAGTTTTTTATCTTCATATTTGAATATTTATGTCTATTGCTACTATTATTATTCATGCCTTGTTGACTTTACTAGCACATCTCAAATACATCATAGTTAATTATGTGTCACACCTCCTTTAGAAGATGATAAGGTGGATCTAATTGTTCTTATGATTAATTTCTTTGATCCATATCAAGATCAATTAGTTCTTATCTGTTTGTTAATTACAAAGTTTTTACTCGAATTGACTTTTTTAATCTAATTAACTATGAACTCTGCATTATCACAAAAGTGTTATCGAGAATAAGTAATAGTTGGTGTCATTTGTATGCATCTTCTTATTTTATACATCTATTTTAATTGCTTAATAATAAAATTGGTTACACTATAAATATTAAGAATTATTTTGATTTAAGTAATAGTTGATGTCATTTTTATGCATCTTCTTATTTTAGACATCTATTTCAATTGCTTAATAATAAAATTGGTTACACTACAAATATTAATCATTTTGATTAAAGTTACAATAGTCCTAGAGTGGACTAAATAGAAATTTTAATTAATCTTTTGTAACTTTTTGAAGAGATAAATATATTATTATTATTATTAGATTTTTTTTCTGTAATTATGAGAAGATAGTCAATATATTTTAGAATATATCCCTTATGATAAATAATCTTATCATTTTATGTTGACCGACTATATAATTTTTTTTATCTAATAATTTGTTTCTTGTTTAGTATATTATAGTTTGTATATTTAATATAATGTTATTATAATGTGTACCATTCTTTAATAAGTAACAAATACTCATTTAAAATAATTTAAATTAACAATAAAGTAAGTAATCATTATATTAAAGGTCAATGTGATTTGGATATTACATTTATAACTTTAATAATACCATCACACCATATATCTTATTAAAAGACATTTTAGAAAAAAAAAAGTAAGCTATCATCATATTTTTTTTAATATTTAGTTAGGATATATGGTTATCATAATTCATGTATTTTTTTTTTATATTTTATTTTATTTATCATATGATAGAATAATATTATTTTATACGATTCTATTCGATTTTGTGATACTTGAAGAATGACACTGAAGATGACATTTGTAGTTTAATAGACTGATTCGATGTTCAATGATTTGTCTATATAAGGTTATTGATTTCAAGATACACTCTTAACAAACACCATTGAAAATGATTATGCTACAGTAGAGGATGGATATTTTTAACATTATTTTTCATGCATTTTTTATGATCATAATTATTGATCTTAATGTATGTGTTATGTAATTTTATTTTCTATTGTGTTCATTAAAAAGAATAAAACAAGTAATTCTTAATAAATAGTTTCATGTTATAGTTTTCAATTTTTTAAAGAAATATTAATTTTAATATAAAAAAACTAAATAACTCTATAAAATTATTTTCCGTGTATCCCTCTCATGTTAAAGATATAGTTTCTTTAAATTAAGAAGTCAGCATTAGATTAAGTTATCGTAAAAAAATAAAGTATATTGCAAGTATAAAAGGTATAGTTCCATTTACTTTCTTGGGGTTGACCATGATTCAAATTTGATTAATGAAGATCAGTTGACCTGATTTTTTTAGTTTATAAAGCTAAAGCTTAAAAATAAGAATTTTAACATTATAGTTCAATATGTTCGATAAATTTATATTTTAACTTAAAAATGATATTTTCAGTAGTTAATATTTCTTGAACTATATGTTCTTAAATTTCAATTTTTGAAAAAAATGGAGAAGTAGAAGCATTGTGACCTTAAAAGTATTTTTTAGATATTTTTATTTAATAACTGGTTTCTAAAATTTCCTTTTTTAAAAAAAAATAATATCTTATTTGTTCGATCCACTTTTACGTTAAGAAAAAATATAAGCAAATTAGATTAAACATTATGTAAAAGGATTAAAGCTCTCTTCATGAGATTTTAATATAATTTTATTGGAAAAAGGAAAAACTAAAATTCAACAACGTTGATGTAGTGCAAAAATAGTTTATTTTAAATAAACATCTTTTTATCAAATTCGGATAATTATTTGTGAAAAATAATAATTAACGCTTCCCTATTTGACTAATATCAATCCTAAACAATATTAAGTCAACAATTTACATTAATTTTCTGTACAAAAATTAATTTCGATATTTTCCCTAAACAAACCATGTCTAATTAGTTTATTTACTATATATGTTTACACACTTGAACAAACTTTGTATAACCTTGTTCATTCTTAAAACAAAACGTTATTTTCAGTGAAAAACTGAAGAATGTTTCCATTGAAGTTGTGTTATGTTCATGAAACCAAATGAGTCAAAAGATGAGGTTGAAACGTTTGAACGTTGATCTTTTCACCTGCTTCTGCTGAACATTTTATTGTCAATTATCCATAGTGGCACATTCTAACACACATTTCAATATAAAATTAGAACAACCAAATAAGCGATTAACCTGCAAACACACTATTAGTGTAAAGTGGTCAAACAATATAAAAACTATTATTGATGTGACTTTAATATAATTGTAGTAAGAAATTAACGAGTCCATCTTATATAGTGATTTTTTTTATTAAATGATAACGTAACATTTTTGTTTTACATTTTCGATACATAACTTATTTTTTCAAAGTTTTTGCACTTTTAATCAATCCAAATATTCCTATAATTTTAATTTGATTATCATAAAAAATATTCTTTATTTATGGACTACAGTATCGCATAGAAAATAAAAAATGCAATTTCAATAAACTTGTCATATTATATATACATCTGCCACAATAAGGTGTACCCAAAAGTATCAAAATATTTAGGGATTAAAATCAAATATAATTTATAAACATATTTATTTCTTACACATATTAAAAACCCTAAGTAAAATTAAAATAATCAGGAAAACATTAAATTTTAAAATGAATATCTGAAATATGCGATGAACTTTAAGAATAGTAACTTAATAGCCTTAAGATTATCATACTGATATACGTAGTAAATGAAGACCAAACTAAATTTTGGGGCTGCTTTTGGCCTTAACAGAAAAATTATTGTTCTATATAATCTAAGAGTTAAGGTCAATAATACAAATTTAATGAACTTGAATTTTAAAATACAACACATCTTAAAGTAATATATTCGTAAAAGTACGTGACTATAATAAAATATATTTTACTTTCAATGTAGGTCGTAAATATTAATATTTAATTATGAATATTCAAACACTGATTTACTATGTGGAAAAGAAAATACTGAGTCAATTTCATGAAAATTAATTTGAATAAAATTTGAAATGGACTTTAATCTTGGTTAATAAAAATATGTGCAATCTAAGAACGCGTTTCAGTATCAAATTCATATGGGGACTTAGTCCATATATACATTTATTAAAGAAAAAAATAATAATTGTGCAGTAGTTAGTTATTTATTCTTTGCAGCCACTTTTTCTGACATTCAACAGTCACCACCTTCATCGACTTGCGTGGGCATTTCAAATTAAAAAAATTAGACATTTCATATTTGATTAATCCATTCTTAATTTGTTTTTATAAAATAAATTTAACAGAAGTAATAATATATGATGATATTGTCGAATATAAAAATTTGAAGTTTTATTACAGTCTTGCTTTCTAAAATAGACCATAAAATTGAGGGGAAAATATATACTTACATTGTCTTCGTAGTCTAATATTATTATTATGAAGGATTAATTATCTCATTCAAATATTATTTGTTTTGAACCTTATAATTTAATTACAGTTTTGTCCTTTCAAAGGTTGAAGAAGAAAAATTATTTAAATTATCCTTATTCTCTGTTTTTAAATAATGTAAGACTATTAACTTACCGAAACACACAATATAAAATCATATATTTAAATTATATTTTAGATTTATAATAAATATTTTAAATTATTATATAATATTTTGGTCTGACTTGTTTGAATAGAATTCAAGAGGTTAAGAGATTAAATTTTTACTAATTTGTGAAGGTAATATCTAGAATATGCATTAAAAAAAAGAGAAAGAATAATGAAGAGCTTAATTGAGAAGTAAGGTGGTCGAGGTCTCACTTTTCAATAATTTATAATTTAATTATAAGGGATTTTAATTTCTTAATAGTATGAATGCATAAAAATTAAGACTGCAATTGTTCTAAATTAGGTTTGAGACTAAATGTTCTTAACAAAAACACATCAACTCAAAGGAAATAACTAACTTAATTCACTAAGTGTTGACCAAATAAGGTCACTGTGTAAGAGTTAAAAATACAAGTTTACAATGCATCAGGACACATAAAAGTTTTAATAGGAGCAATTACCTTATATTATATTATATTATATTTTGGAAACCTTAAACTCCTGACTAAAGAACTAGTTGGCAATCCCCTCTTATTTACGATTTTTTAATAATGATTTTAAAAATAATATTGATATAGATTATTCATATCTGAATCATAATAAGTAGAAGAATATGCATTCTTTTAAGGATATAATGTTTTTTTGTTAATGTAATTATCCACTTTAATGTAACTACAATTTAGAGAGAAAAAAATAGAAAACATAATAAGTGATTTATAATTGCATAGCTTTCATTGACACTTTAATGATGGACTAAATTGTTTGAAACTAATTGATGAAAAAAAATTAAATTGTGAAATTAATGCACGAATTGTTTGTATATTTGTTTTTTGAATAAAGAATTATAAATTGAAATTTAAAAAATAAACGTAAATTTTATATTGACAATAAATAAGTAAGAAAATATTATACATTTAAAAATACATAATAATAATAATATGATAAACTTATAATTTATGACTTTTGTAAAATCTATTTGAAAATTAAAATTATAGTGATGTTTTATCTTTATAGCTTCACTTATGGTGACCAATATTTTCAGAAATTATTAGAACTGTTTGAACAAGTAAATATAATTGTTCATAAAGAGAATGCTAGCTCTAAAAGAAAAATCTAACATGTTTTAAAGATTAACTATGACTTTTGTTAATGAAAAATAACACATATTGTTCCAAGGAAAGGACATTTTAAGAAAATATGAAAAAATAAATTTATATTTAATTAAATTTTAATTACTTCATAAATTTGGGTTTTTTTTTTTTTTTTTTTTTTTTTTTATTTTT
>Ga0209700_103052_pt1 | contig 32778 bp, 10 predicted proteins | sample SiratroredBW_FD_187528 | JGI IMG/M metagenome (GOLD analysis project Ga0209700, IMG submission 187528) | Root nodule microbial communities of legume samples collected from California, USA - Siratro red BW (SPAdes) (version 2) | ecosystem: Host-associated > Plants > Roots > Nodule | place: USA...
ACTTAAAAAGGACAAAAAAAAAAAAAGAAGTAATGTCAAGAAAAATAGGTGAGAAACTTCAAACCAAAAATTTGTTGAAACAAATTGATAATAACTTTAAACATAATTCAACATCCTCTCTTGAATTCTTTTTTCCATTGTCACCATGTGTACAAGAAAAACTACGCATTTCTTATAGGTTTATTGTAACATTAGAGGACAATGTCATAGTATTAGAAATAAAAAATATAAAAAAAGAGGACTTGGTTAAGAAATAAAAATGGATTTGTTTCAGTTATTAAAAGAATCTAAATTATTAATTTATTTTCTATTATAATGAATATATTATTTTTAATTAAAAGTGGATTATCAAATTATTAGTAGAGTTCGAAATATTTTATTTCTCAAATATAATAAGTTGGTGTGGAAAAGTTTAGTGGAAAGATACAACCTCTTCGAAAAAATTACATATAAACTTAAGATATTTTCTTACAAAAAACTAAAAATCCTCGAACAATGTGTTTATAGCACAAAATTATAAACTTAGGATATTTTTAATATCAATAATAATAATCTTACTAAATTAAATAATTTTAATATAACAGTAATTGTATTATTATTAATTTATATTATTCAAAGTAATATATTTTAAAAATAATTATTTATTCAAAAAATCTTTTAAAAAAACCATATTGACATTATATTTGGAGGAGTCGAATTTTCAACATGTTTTTAGAATAAGTAAATTATGTTTAGAATTTGATCTCCCTAGTTTAATTTTGACTTTTGTAATATCCTAAAAAATAGTTATAGAATAAAAATTAATCTAGAATTAGTTTTAGGGATAAACAAGATAACACCTGAATAAATAAATAATTATTATTTATTCATATTTTATTTTTATAACAACCACCAACTCTCTCTTTAAGAAGATATTATCTCTTTAAGAAGATATTTTTTCTTTAAAAAGATATTCTCTTTAAGATATTCTCTCTCTCTTAAAAGATATGATGTTTTATTCTAATAAAAATCACTAATTATCTATAATAAGATATTTTGTTTTATTATAATAAAAATCACTAATTATCTCATATTTTGTTGATAAAAACTACCAAAACACTCTTTCTTTCTTTAAGAAGATATACAATTTCATTCTTATAAAAACCACCATCTCTCAATCAATTTATCTTTAAAAGTTTTTTACCTTTTCTCTAGATTTGTGATCTCATATCATATTCTTGAACAGAGTTAGGTGCGTGCATGCGGTGAGTAGATCAAGAGTGTCCGATCAGATTCTTGAACAGATTATATGTGACTTTAGGGTTTTTGAGTATCTCTACCCTATAGAGGTAAGGAAAGCTAGTTTGACTGTTTTTTATATATATTGTAATTATTTAGTTCATTAAATATGAATTTGATTTGAATGGAATGAATGTTCATGTATGGTATGATGTAGTATCAATATTTGTGAATGATGCGATGTGTGATTGATATATAGTATCTTTAGGAAAAATAGATACTCGTGTTGAGATTATTAGGATGTTCATTGTTAGGGGATTCGATCTTTCTAAGGAGGTATCCTGACTCTACTGGTACATTGGATTCATATAGATGAAGTTTACCAGTTGGTGTAGTCGAAGGAAGTTCATATGGCCATGTCCGAGGTTTGAAATATGAGTTGATCGGAATAGGACATATGGATTAACCCTGTGCATATGGAACTGTACCCGAGGTTTGAAATAGGAACTAATCAGGACAGACTCTATCCGAGGTTTGAAATATGAGCTGATCGGAACAGATGAATGGTATATGATAGGTGCACACCTCTGAGTCTAACTCAATGCACAAGTATCTTCCGGAAGTAGAGAGTCTAGTGTCTTTGTTTGTAAGTCAGTATATGTATGATGTGTGATGAATTATGAAAGATTGAATTGTTCACCTCTGAGTCTAACTCAATGCACAAGTATTTTTTGGAAGTAGAGAGTCTGGTGTCTTTGTTTGTGAGTCAGTGTATGTATGATGTGTGATGAATATGAAAGATTGAATTGTTACTGTTTTGTTGAGATAAAATTCCAATTTATGAAAATATATATTTTTTGAAAACTCTCTAGCTTACCATTCTTTCTGTTTATTGTTTGTTTTGTTTTTAAAACTGCGATGATCGTGTGTATGATCATGTATATCACACCTATATCACACCTGAGCACAAGATTTAACAGGTGGTTTGAGTCTCCAGTAAACTGATCTGATGGAGAAGCTTTATTTTATTTTATTGGTAATTTTTAAAAAGATATTTTTATTAGATCTTATGTGAAGAAATATATTTTGAAATACATAATCAATGTATGAATTTTTATATTAAGATTTATAATTCCTATCCAATAAAGTTTTTATTATATGAAAAATATGGGATGTTAGGATCTTAAAAAAATCATATCTACTTCAATAAATATCTGGTCATCATATTAGTTTGGAGAAATCTATTTTTTATTAGGTCTATTTAGAAGAAAATTCCTAAATCAGGAGTACTCCTGCAACTAATTACTACCAATTTATAGTCTGTTTGATTTTGTTTTCCAGGGACAAAAATGCATCTAAAATACGTGGAAATTTCATACATTTCAAATAGATTTTACTTTTGATGTGAGTATGAGACCGTAGTTTATTCTAACACATAGGGATACTAATCAAATGTTAAAATTTAAGAGAAAAATACATTATTAGACACATCATAAAAATAATTTAAGCATATTTATTTTCTTTTTTAATTGTAAAAATAAAACACAATTCGGGATGGCAGGCCTGCCAAGTTATTATAATTTAAAAACTATAATTCAAAATATTATAAATTTTTAAATTATATTGTTTAATAAATAATTTATAATCTAAATTATAAATTAAATTCTACTACTTCATTACAATTAAATAATTTAACATATCATAACGGTAATCTCTTAATCTATCCAGAGAGGTTACTTAATTTGTTAAAAATTTTAAAAATATTTATATAATTAATTATAATCTGAATGCAATATATATATAAGAATTTAAAAGTGAAACAAACGTTAGGAAGATGCCAAGGCCTATATCCAGTACTGGTCCACCCATTTTGTCACCAATATACACATGATAATTGATTAATCAAAATATTTGCTTATATGCACCCAAAATCCTTTTAAAAATATGCAAAGGTGAGATTTTGTATATTAAAATGTTATTGATATAATGACATTAACCCATGATCCCACACAAAATATCTCAAAATTTAGTGAGAAAAAGTTATTGTTATATACTAACATTAACTCTTATCAAATGTAGAGTGGTGAAACATTGCACCGAAAGTCAATCAATAACTGAAGACAAATAATAAACTAGCAATTGTACCAAAAAAATATTGTTACATTTTCAGTTACATCTCATATATATCACTGCAAAATTTATGATCCGCATGATACTCTTCATTTTCATGTTAATTCTTCAAACTTCTGGGGAAGCGTAGATGCGATTACATTCATTCTGGAAGTAATTCTGCACATTGCAGAATAGGAAACAAAATGGAGAGTGGAAACCAATGTCCACACAATACATTATAAGTATCCTTAGTTAAAGATCACAACTTTAGGATCCTTCTTCTTTGGTTTTACATTGCCATCTTTTGACTTTGCTAACTTGTTATTGTCGGCACTATGTATGTCATCTTTCATGAAGTCATCCTCAATATCATCCCCGCTAATAAATTTGGTAACCTGGCCCCTCGGCCTCTCTTCAATTCTCATTGCTGAAAGAAGGAACAGTCATCAGCCATATTTTAGACATGCACCTTTCTTCCATGTAAATGTGTAGCAATCAAATACAACACAATAAATTATAACTGAATGCTATAAAATACTGAGGTATACAAAATGAGTTCAGGCTCAGCAATGATCATTCCAAAAATTAGAGTTCATTTATATTTCTATGGTGGAGAAATTATTCCTTAAAAATATACTTCAACCCACCGTCAGACATTAAATAGTCGCAAATATTAGTCCCTTTGTTATGACAATGTCTATTCATGGGTGAAACTCAAACAAGGATTGCAAAATGGGCAGTGATCACTTCTAATAAGAACACTACACAGTTAAATTAGATAAAATAATTGAAGATCAGCATCCAATAAAATAAAATGAAAAAGGTAGCACTGTCCAGTGTCCATGTCCTCATGACAATCAAATTTCAAGCCTATCACAACTGACACTATTTCCCTTAATATCCTACACAATAAATTTTAACATTTGTGAAGTGCAATCAAGAAAAGTCGTACAGTCTACTAGCAACAAATTTATGTAACCACAAAGTCAGGTATGAAGAACAGACGTTCAAAATCTATTTTAGGACAAGAATAATGTATTAAAGAGACAAAATATCACTAATTGTAGAGAAGCGGTTGTGCATTGAAACTGTTCTAATTTATCCTAAGGTGACAAAGGAACAAAAAATAGTGCACTTTACTACTTGTAATCAGTTGATATTACAGTTAAAAACTACGATACTTATATCGAATTTAACTAATTAATAGCAGCAAAACAGCACTAGTATTAGCCTCTTTTAGATAAGTAAATGCATGAAAATGGATTCCAAGCAGAATAAACAAAAATAAAGCACTAACTATGAAGACCAGAAATATAGTAGTAGAAAATCCATTCAAGCTTCTTCCCAAAAAACTTACATCTACCAACAGGGCCATTAGCAGCAACAGATCCCTGCCTTCCTTTGACAGGACAATCTTTTGCCAAATGTGTCACACCACCACAAATTTTACAGCAACCACCCTAGTTAAAAAAATTGTTGCAATAGATCAGAAAAACCGTACAGGAGACAAGTTTTGTTGATTTAACTCATATTGATATATATCTCTTACAAGGTCTGGTGTTAAAGGAAATATCAATACCTTCGGATAAATGCCATGAGTATTTTGAGGACAGTTTTTACTCAAGTGTCCCCGCTGATTACAGACAAAGCACTCGGCAAACTTTGTCCCTCCTGCATCATCAATGCAATGATGTACATTATATCATGAGAAACGATATTAATGAACCCATAAGTAAGCACGCCATCAAAATCAAAATTAAGAAGATAAGATTTTATCAAAGGCAACAATAAACTCCACAACAATTAGGGGACATATTTACAAGAAAAAATATTGCAGAGAAGCCAGTCATCACCCAATAGTAAAAAAACAATAATAAGATAGCATAAAAACTAATACAACAACACAAAAAATCACAGATCACGAAAAAATAATGATGTAAGCCTGTTTGCTTTTGCTCTGTATTAGGAGAAAACAAACAAAATATTACTAGAGTTTTAGAACTAACATTGACTAAGGAGCACTGAAGCACTCTATTTTTTTATACTTAACTAAAGCAAAATCCCATCATTTACCACAACACTTCACGTGTTTCATTCAGAAAAAAAGAGCTAATTAACCAGCTGCAAAAATATACAAATACACACTAAGCAACAAAAGCACAAAGTCTAGCTTTAATATAAAGAGTTGTTTTCAATGGCTTGCTTAGTTTGAGAAAACATTTTCTGTTGCTATCTCCTGCTTGACAAATAATAACAAAAAGTAACAAATTATTTAATTTTCTTTCTTTTTGTACAAGAGACGGTGAAACAACAAAATCTTGTTTTTACAATTTGCAAATATGTGATAAAAGAAAAGAAAATGAAAATAAAGCGCAATTTTGTAATTATTTGTGAAAATAAGAAATTCAAACAGTAGACATTTTTTTAAACCAAATAGATACTAAGTGAAATCCTATTATCAAGTAAGGAGAGCAAAAGTTAAAAGAAATATATATCTTCTATTTTATATTACACACATCTTTTTTGAAAATTAAGCTGAGCATTGGTAGAAATTTTTCAGTATTTCAAGTTAATATAAGAACATAAATGCATAAACACCTTCCCAACTTAATCCTTTACAAAGAACATGTGACGGCCAACACCAAACTTTAAAATTCCATATTATACTTAACATTTTGAGAACAGTAAATAACTCATAATCCTGAAAGCTCAGGGCAAAGTACATACATGAATGATAACATCCACATCACATTTGCCTAGAAGAAATGGCTAAAAGTTACTGTACATTGACCTTTTGTTGCAAATACCTTATATTTTAAAACCAATCAAGCTTTCTGACAAAGATAACTGTTTAATTGCATAATCATCTTATCAGTGTGCCCTAGATTTAACAGTAAGCAAGTGTCAATGCATATGCCATACAATCTAGGAAACAGATCTACAGATTAAATAATGCCCTCATTTAATTCTAGGACTGTACAGTACTACTGAGGTTATTTATGAAAAAACTTACCTCTTCTTGACGAGTCTTGCACATGTATAATCCAAGGCAAAGATAAAATAAAACTTTATAACTTCTAGTATACACCATTATCCATCCATCTAGTTCTTATTTGGAAGAATTAATTTATTGTTTATTTGAACAGGAGACATAAGCACTGGTGCAAGTAGCTTATGATATGTCCATAAGTTGTTTTCAGCTTACTTTAACAAGCTCTCTAAGATAGCTCATGAAAACAGCTTACCACTTGAATAAAATACTATTTTGCAAAATTTCTCCTCCCACCAAAAAAGCAACTTACATGAAAGTACTTAAATAACATGTACTTATTCTATAAGATCTTAAGGTGTAAAGTAAAAAGCCCTCGAGGGCAAAACTCTTAAGTTTCGTGGTTCAAAATCTTACAATTCAATACAATTTGGCTATATATTCATTCATAGCATAAGATGAATTTTAAATGAATTTGTACCCTACAATACATGAGTGAATGTGTAATTCCATATCATCATCGATACGATTCAAAGATGTGTGTCTTTTCTATACTTTTTCATCAGTGTTCTCATGGTCATGAGAGCTTAAATTTGTAAACCAAAAGGAATTGAAAGAAAACTTGTGAACTTATCCTATTTAGTTATTCCTTTTTTATTTGACACTCACCTGTTCAATGCATAACTACTAGTTTTGTTTTATATGACTTCTGCTTAAGTTGTTTGATCTATTTCAAGTTTAAATCGTTTATATCAACTATACGATATATTTGAAGTAATTTTTCATTGTATATAACTCATACAATTCCATACAAATTAACGACTATTCAATATAGACTACAATTAAAAGCTCTAAAACTTACAATGACCATGCTATACATTATCAGGTATAAACCTATCACACTTATATGACGAAAAAACACAAAAAAATGGATACGCATTAACAAACCTTCTTGAAGAGGGTGCGGACAAAGCGAGAGAGAGTGGCCAGTTTCCCCACAGTTATAGCAATATTTGGCATCCTTAGCATTATCTTGCACCTCGGGGCAGTTCTTAGCTCTATGACCGCGTCGACGACACCGCAAACATATCTGCAAAACCCTAACACAAATCACGTTAATTGACGATGAGAAAGGAGTGATAATAGGGTTAATAAGATGTAGAGCGCGAAGGAAGAGAAGACCTTGTTTTTTTCCCATTCGGTCTTTTCGGGACAGAGCTTGGCGATGTGGTCTTTGGCCTTGCAGATGAAGCAGCTCTCGCCGGGCTTCATGCCGGGGACTCTCAGGGGGTGCTTTTTCCTGGAACCGGGTTTTGACTCGGCACCTTTGCGCTTGAACGCGCTTCTCTTCTTCTTCTTCTTGTTAGGGTCTTTGGGAGGTGTGGGCTCCACCTTCGGAAACAGTTCAGGGTGCTCCGCTTTGAACCGCTTCCGAGCCAGTCGCTGCCTTTGGCTAACCATCTCTAACCTTTCGCCGCTGCTTCTGTGTGACCACTCTTCAACCCTTTGTTCAAGCGAAGGGTTTTTATTTTTCCCATTTTATTTATTTATTTATTTATTTATATATAATGTCAAGTAATTTGGATTTAGTTTATATAAGACATAAATCTGGAATTTATTATGTGGTAATATTCTTCTGTGGTGGTAATTTTTAATAAGAAAAATAATAGTTAAAATTTTAATTAATTTTTAATCTATTTTTGTGAGTCTAATCTGTTTTTTATTAATGAAATTTTTTTATTTTAGAAAAGTCAAATTCACAAATTTTATGAATTTTTATACAGATTGTTTTATAATCGTGTTTGAGATAAATTATGGTTAATATTAAAAATCTTTACATTTCCGTTGTATGATAATGAAATCGGATAAATTTTATTATTGATGTTTGTTTTCTTGGTTTTTTAACTATACTAGATGTTGAACTGTGTTAACAGGAGTGATATCTATGAAGCTTGATAAAGATATTTGGGTAATTTACATCAAATTTTTAAGTTTTAATCTTGCATGTCTTCTAGAAAAAAAAAATCATTATAAGAACTGTGTATAAAAAAATTAAGAGATACATATTTTTATTTGTTTTATAATATTATATAAGATTATGTATATTTTGCTCCTGTAAACAGAAAAAATGTTTCAGTAATAAAAAATGATTAATTGTGTTATTTTTGTTTCTAATCAATTGTCCTTTATTCTTAATTTATAAAGATTTATCAAGTAAATATTGTTTTCTTTCTCTTTTATTTTAATTAACATAAATATTAGGTAATATTTATTTAGGATGAATGTTATTTTAATTTATGGCTGATTTGTTTTTTCTATTAATTTTTTTTAGGAAGATCTTTTAGATTATTATTTATTGTTTTAGGTTTATACACGGTTATCCTCAGAATTTAAATTTATAAAACATAAAATAAATATTAACCGTACATTAAATATACTTAATAAATTTTAAATTTTTATGTTTAAATATTCTCCACACGATTAGTATTACTATGTTTTAAAAGGTTAGTATATTTCAATGAAATTAGTTAATACTCTAGATAAATTTGCAAACAAATGATCATTAACGTGAAAACCAATACTGTATTCCAATTGTTTATGGGTTAGCCACATGAAGTTACATTCACTTGTTCCTTAAAACTTTGTTGTTTTTTTTTTTTTTTTCAAATCGCTTAAAATTGTTGAATTCGTTATTAGAACTATAAAATACATTTCTTTAAAAGTATTTTCAAATTTTTATCAAATATTCTATGTATTTTTTTTTTTTAATTCCCCGTTACTAGGCAATGGTGTTATTTGAGTAAAGTTTGAAAGGAACTGTATTTTAATTAATATCAGGGTATAAAATAATTTATAAGCTAAACATGGATGTGTTAATGGGAGTTATGTATTGTGGAAAAATGTTGGGCCTTGAGTGTATCTCAAAAGAAAAGGGATGCGAGTCAGATATTAATAATTTTGTTAGTTTTGTTTGAAATTCTGTTAATAATTAATATAATTGACTCACATTTTTAATAACTATATATACTTAGTAAAAAAAATTAACATTAATATATAATAATTTTAAAATAAATTATAAAAAAATTAAGTTTATAAAAACTGTTTGCTCAATAGAATTCAAACACAATTAAAATTTGTTATTAAGACTGTAATATTTTTATTATATTGAAAATTATCGATAGTTGTCTAAATCGAGTTTTTTTTCTAAAATAATAATACAACTTCTATTTCTCTTTGAAACTTCTTCCTCTTCTCCAAGGTTCCTTCACCTATCTTAGCAACTTCATCCTTGTAAACTAGATTTTAAGCTAGTGTGGAACTTTTATAGCAATTTTTTTCTGATTTATTTTCATCTTTCTCCTGAGAAATTCACTATGTATGATTCACGGAGTTATTGAAAATAAAATCTGAAGTTCGAAGTTTATTTTGAAATGTATTACTGAGTAGGTGACAAAAAGGCTCTTTAAATACTTTTGTTTCATTTTCTTCCTAAAAACCATAAATATTTTAGATTATGAAGAAAATTAAATTAGGATGGTTAATTTTAATTGCACTTTAAATTTTGGATTTATATGAAAGAAATAGATGTTTGATTGTTGAAAATATCACATGCAAAATTTTAGTGTGGGTTGATAGATTTACGTATTCTTTTGGGAATTTCTCTGGTGAGTGAGTGAATTGATGAGCTAAATTTAAATTTTGTTTTTGAGTGATTTCAGTGAATTTTGGTGTTTAATTTTTTTGAAGAAGTTTCGTATATTGAATCTTGAATTTACAGATAGGTATTTAGAGCACGAGTTGTTATAGTTAAATGATGATTTAAGATGTTGGTAGTGTTTATGATGTTGCTTATCCTCGATGATGTAATCTTATGATATTTTTGTTTGTGCCGTATTGAATTGTTTTTGTAAAGTAGGTGTGCTTGTTGTTTTTCTAAACTTACGTGTTTAGGTATTTATCTTGCTTTTTATATGTTTATATTATTATTATTGTTTATTATAATTTGTGTTTTTTATAATAACAAACATTACATGGTTGGCTAAACATTAATAATCCTGTTTTTATGTTGTGATTGGATTGAGATTAAATGAAAAGGGAATAAGAGAGGAAGAAAATGGTGGAAAATAAGATTATTTAAATTGTGAAAAAAAGTGGGTGGATTTAAACTAATAGTTATATAAAAATTAGTAGTAAATTGAATTGATGTGAAAAATTATAAAAATTGTGTTATATTAAATATTACTAATATGTCTTTGAGTAATTTTTAAAAGAAATATGTTTGAATTTGATTTGAATAGTGAATAATTATCTTAGACTAAATAAAAATAAATAAAAACATGTATTGTAATATTGATTAAATATATATATATATATATATATATATATAATTGAAAATGAGGATGAAATTCAATTATTCATGCGAATATAATTAATTTAGATGATAAAAAATAAATTGTGATTACTAAGTTTGATTTAAAAATATTATAAAAATCAAACATAATTAATATAATAATAAAATGAAAATTAACTATGCATAAAAATACAACTTATTCATTAAGCTATTAAAAGAAAAAAAAATATATTAAATCATAGCAAAATATAATCAAGATAAATAAAGATAATATTAGTCTATATTATTTATAAATAAATTCTTATATTTGATTTTTGACAACATTAGTGTGTTGATGTGCAAATTCTATACTATAATAAAAGTCCTAAGACATGGTATTCAAATTTAGTTTGAGGTCCTACATATCTCGTTATAGTCATTGAATATCATCTAAATTTTGGTTTAACATGATACCGTCATAAGAAACATGAAGTTGATGTGCTTCAAAGTTGAAATGTTCATCTCTACTTTTAAAGTATTATTTACTAGATCATTTAAAAGTTTGGCATGGTGACTTGAAGCACATTGCCATGCACCATTTATGTTGACTATATTTAATTTCTTTAAGGATTTCTCATTAAAAGAACTGGTATGAACTAATTTGCATTTGACTTCTAAAGTCAAATTGAAACTAAGATGACATGCATGAGAATAATAGTTACAACAAAAGTATAAGGCAGGGGCATGTCATTCAGCATATGCTAAATGATATGACGTGGCCAATTAATGACAATATTATATTTTATTGTCCATATCATGAATGTATCCTCATGTAAGATTTGTGCATAATTACTACTAGGAGAACTCTTAGAATATGAAAATACACATAATGTAGTAATATATATTCAATGGTTAAATTTTCAACACTCCTATAACTATGTATGTCAAGCTTTAATTTTATCATTTTAGACAAACCTTTATCATTATCATAGTTTAGATGCTTAGAAATTTTGGTTGAATCAAACTTATGTCCCTCGTATTTCACGTTAGCAACATACATTTAGTCATCAAACTTTATTTTGATATTCTTCTAAGACCTCATTGACCAAATCTTTTGTGTCTCAAAGTTTCATATTTGTGTAAAAGGCTATAATGTCACACTACCTCCCCATGATAAAAATATTTATAAATTATGAGATGTTAAGTGTTGAGTAAATTGAAATCTAATCATAACCAAAAATGTAGAATCCATAACATTTGGTCAGAGAATCACTTTCGTCTCAAAATTATTGTAGTATTTATTCATTTGTCTTTCGTTGTTGAAATAATGTGTATGGTCTAACAAATGTGGAAAATCTAAAAGAGGTGTTGAATTATCACTATGCATTGGTTATTTATCCTCCTGTCATGTTGGATCTCTCTATCAATCATGTTTTTGAAAATGATGAAAACATTGTTTGAAATCTCCAACAAATAAAAAAAATTACATAACGTTGTTGAATATTAATTTATATATAAAAAATAGGTTACACGAAAAAATAATATAAAACCAAACACCATTAGAATATATATATATTATATAATGTATATTAAATGAAAAGGTAAATATGTTATTATTAAGATGACAATATATGTCAGAAAATATAATATGTATAAGATTAGGATTTTAATAACTAGTTATATGAAATTATTTGAATAGACTTGACTAATAATGGTTAGACACATTACACATAATCAATCATGTGTCTAACCATAATCATTTATACAATTAAACATAATTGGTTAGGCCTTCACTTAGATAAAAAAAAAAAATAGATGGTGATCATCATGAATGAAATTATCATAATCGTAAACAATAACTATAAATAAGAGACATTTACAAGTACATATAAGGTGTGGATGTTTTTATAGTGTCACCATAAATAGTGATACAAGATTAATGTTTATTTTTAACTTAAACAATGATTTTCAAGTATAACTAATTAGGATGAAGGTGATGTGAAAAGTGCATAACCGATTGCGTAAGATGTTGACTATTCTTAAAGTCTATAATATCTAAATTAAAAAAAAAAAGTACAATGTAAATACTTTATGAATATTATGATTGAAAGTTTACATGATGTGTTCAACACAAAAGGGTTGAAGCTAACGAAAAGAATTGTTAACGAAAGATTAAGTCTCAGAGATTCAAACTCATGCTATGTTTCAAAGATGACAGAGTCTATGCATCAATATTACTGTTATGACAGTCAACAAAAGCCATAGATCTAGTAATATTGTCTATCATAATTCAATTTTTAAAATGAATTTAATAAAAGTTTCAAGTGTAGATTCAATTTTTAAAATGAATTGAAGACGAGTTTCAAATACACACAAAAAAGCATCTCAAAAAAATGCATGAGTTTATGAAAGAAGAGATTGTTTATTAAATATAATTTGATTGAGCATAAATTAATAAATATATTTTAGTTTATCAATTTTATCCTTACCTTCTGCAAATCAGTATAAATAAATACAAATAACACCAATCCCCACTTCTTAATAGTGAGTAACACTTAATAAAAAACCCAATACAAACATTAATTTATAGTATAATATATTAAATATATTAAATTTAGTGAACACTGTGAGTTTTTTAGATTAAAATAATATCTACCTGCATTTGCTATATTTAAAAGGTTCGGTTTGATATGACATTAATTATTAAAATTAGTTAATTTTATATTTTCTTCAAGAATTATAATGATAATTACAGAACACTTACCCAACAAACATAAATTTTTCCGTAATATATGCATCAGTTTAATTTTTTTTGTTTATATATATAATCCTTCGATGAAATAATTTGTTTTTAAAAATAACATTTATTTTGTTAAATTATAATTACATTTTCCCTTTAGAATCTATATTAAAGTTTTCTTGTACTTAAAGGTTATCATTCTAAATTTTATTATGTAAATAGTATTTTAGTTACTAAAAATTAAGGGATTTTTATCGTTTTCTTATAATTTTTTTTATTAATGTCATCCTTGCTTATTTCCTCAAGTTCGGCTGTTAGCTAATAAAACTATGCGAAACAATATTCTTATCATATAGTAATCCAATTGTTGTTATTTGAAATAATTAAATTAAGTTTTAATAAAAGTGGAATTGATTCAATATGATTATATATAAATTTAAAAATATTTGCAAATATGACCTTTTTAACACTTACATATGTTAATATATATTAAATTATACACATATGTTACATTCACTCATCCGTGTATTTTAATAGATTTAACCTCAACTATTATTAAATGAATTATAATAATTTAATATTGTCACCATGATTGGATGAAAATATTATTATTTTATTTGAGAATGTGGAATAGTAAAATATGTAAATGAAAATAGAGACTTTTTTTCTATTTTTTGTAATTTTTTATATTAATTTTCAAAATGGATAAAAAAATTATTTCCTAAAATTGACAAATTTTGTTAACTAGATAAACATGATTTCAAACTAGTTAAAATAAAAGTGACATCCTGTTTTCAATTAATATCTTTAAGTTTAACAATTAACAAAATGAATAATAATAATAATAATAATCACATAATAATAATTAAAAAAATAATATTAATAATAATAATTAAAAAATATTTTTTTAATTATTTAGCACTTATTAATTTAATAATTAACAAAAAAATTAAAAATAATAATTAACAAAACTGTAATAAAAAATTAAGACATACAAATTTATTTTACATTAAAACAAAATAACATAATCATAATAATAAAAAGAGTTAATGTGAATTTAATAATAATAATAATTATTATTATTTTAAAATTAAAACAAAATAATATAATGATAATAATTAATAATAAGTGAATTCAATTATTATTATTATTTTTTAAATTAAATTTGTATAAAATTATTCTTATTCTTATTATTTAAATTAAATTCATATGAATTTAATTTAATTTATTTTTATTATTATTATTATCTTTATGTTATCTTGTTTTAATTTAAAATAAATTTGTATGTCTTAATATTCATGTTATAGTTTTGTTAATTATTATTATGTGATTATTATTATTCATTTTGTTAATTGTTAAACTTAACTATCATAGTATCAAATAATTAAAAAATGATTGCAGAGAGAGAAATGATTTTAATTAATGACATTAATTGAAATCTTCAGTATGTTATCCTTATTTTGATCAGTTTGAAATCATGTCTATCTAGTTGGCAGGATTTGTCAAGTTTAGTAAATAATTTTTTTTACCCATTTTGGAAATTAATATGAAAAACTTGTTTTTTTTTCATTTTAGTGTACTTTTCAATATTAATTTTCAAAATAGGTAGAAAAAAATTTATTTACCAAAATGGACAAATTCTGCCAGCTAGTTAGACATAATTTCAAACTAATCAAAATAAAAGTGACGGGTATTTCAATTAATGACATTAATTAAAATTATTTTTCTCTCTTCAATAATTTTTTAATTATTTGATACTATGATCCTTAAGTTTAACAATCAATAAAATGAATAATAATAATAATAATAATTACAAATAATAATTAATAAAACTATAACATGAATATTAAGACATACAAAATTATTTTAAATTAAAACAAAATAACATAATGATAATAATAATAATAAGAATAATTTTAATTAAATTCATATGAATTTAATTTAAATAATAATAATAAGAATAATTTCATACAAATTTAATTTAAAAATAATAATTATTATTGAATTCACTTATTATTAATTATTATTATTATTATGTTATTTTATTTTAATTTAAAAATAATAATAATTATTATTAAATTCATGTGAATTCTTCTTATTATTATTATCATTATGTTATTTTGTTTTAATTTAAAATAAATTTGTATGTCTTAATTTTTTTATTACAATTTTGTTAATTATTATTATTAGTTTTTTTGTTAATTGTTAAAGTAACAAACATAATGCTAAATAATTAAAAAATTATTTGTTAATTATTCTTATATAATGATTATTATTTTTTATTAATCGTTAAACCTAACAATCATAATATAAAATAATTAAAAAATAATTGTAGAGAGAGAAACAAATTTAATTAATGTCAATTAAATTAATTGAAATTGTCAGTATGTCACTACTTTTATTTTGATCAGTTTAAAATTATGCCTATCTAGTTGATAGAATTTGCCCACTTTGGTAAATAAATTTTTTTCTACCTATTTTGGGAATTAATATTAAAAAGTACACAAAAATGGGAAAAAAGCCCAAAAAAATACACCAAAATGGGAAAAAGCAGAAAAATAGATTTAGGAATTGAGTTGTCTTTTTGTCGTTTATTGTGTCATGTTTGTGAGTGTTGCTTCTCTTTCCTTCTTCTTCTTGTGTGGCCATTGGTGATGGTTTTGAGTGGTAGTTGCGTCAAGTTCTTATTGGACATTTACGTGAGAGAAACGATAACATCTTGAAGCAAATTGGAAGAAATTGTCTTCTTCCCCAATAAAACCATCCCGAGTCCATGTTCCACGATTTCACATTTTTTTTTCCCAATAAAACTTTCACCTTTTATGACTTCACGAGTTAACGTCTATTTTTCTCCAACATGTTTATACTTTCACGACAACACTTCGACATGACCTTTCTCCGTCTCTCCCAATCCTCCTATACAAACTCACATTTTTTGAAAATCTAAAAATGTCTTTAATACAATTTTATGTGTCATCCACATGTTTGAGATTTCAAAAAAACTTTATTCAAATTCATTTGAAATACAATAGGATAATACAATTTCATCCTTACACGTATAATGTCTGTCACATAACAATTGTCAAAGGATGATAATTTTGTAACAATTGTCAAAGAATCATTTTTTATTAAATTAAAATTAGAACAAAATGTCTAACTATCATTTTACTAACTATATTTCATGTCAAAATACTATTGATATCAACAACTACAAACATGACTATATTCTTAAAAGACATACGCATTGAATTAAAATTGTTTTTGTCACACTGCCTTCAATAAGTTGTCACCATAATAATATCACATAATAAAAATAATTTTCAACTTATATGACAGGATAAAACTATGTAACCTCAACTTTTTGTTCACATCACAAACAATCTCATAAGAACCTTATTCCATTATAATAATCTAACATATTTCCTTACGTGATTTAAATATAATTAAGTCAATAATATCTTATATCACAACCATAACATCATATACACATTTTCATTGATATGCATTCCATCTAAATTCAATTATTAATATTATTATCCATTCATTATTTAATAACATTTAATCTAATATATTAATCAATAATATAATAATCCCGTAAAAGTTAAACAAATTTAAACATTTAAAAGCATTTTTTCAATCTTTTGAGATCACTCGGCTAACACTTTCGTTATTTTGTGATAGTAGGATAAAGTTTACTTATCCTTAGGTGGACATCCAAATATTATAGTTAAAAGTTTATAAAAAATTTTACATCAAAGTATTAAAAATTAGTATTTTAAATACGACTATTTAATATTTATTTGTAGAAAAAATATTGTAATCCAATACTTAAAATTGTTTTGAGTTGTTACCATCCTTTTTTTTTATTTAGATTATTACTCAAATATCAAGAAATAAGTTTAAAAAATGTATATCTTATAATAATGCAAGATCTAAGTGATTCAGTTAAGTAAAAACAATTCTATATCTTATCAAGACATTATAAAATTATCTTAAGATTAATCTATGAAACATAAAAAGATAAAAAAGATATTTTTCAAGTAAAGGCATAATTGAGTCAACTGTATTAAATTAACAAATTGAGAATGATGTAATGACATACAAACCTCAATCTCTAATTAAGAAGACAAGATATATAATATATCTTGAAAAATACAATCTCATCTAATAATATATTCAAATAACAAATGCACCGATAACATTTTATTTAATGTAAATTTTCAATAATCCAAGTTGTTTATAGAACCCTTTGACCTAAGATTGGACTTAGGAACTAAGACACACCGCCATATTTCACATATCGAAAACTATGTCGTAACATTGCTTGTTAGCAAAGCATGCATGCTCATAGAAAATGTCTATAATAAGTTGTTGTGTCACTTACCTGCTGATGAGAAAGTGCAACTAGATTCTCAAATTAATGTCTCATCAGTCATTTGCCTCTGCATCCACACGTATCTCGCAAAGATAACCACAGAAACAAATTATAACAATGAAGACTTAATTAAGCAATTTAGCAGCATAATAAAGTTACGAAACCACTCCAACTTGGTCTTATAATAATTATTTTATAGTTGGGCATTGGATCCATTTAAAAAGTATGGAAAAGTTGGTGACTTTGTGATGAAGGGTTTTGTGATTACTACCTCTGCTCTCACTTGTTGGATCACTCCTTTGCTTCTATTCTCATAAATCCATAGAAAAAGGACCCTACAAGGTTCTCTCAATGGGTCCACTATCAATCTTTGGCTAGAGTGAAAGAAACGTTTGCACACCCTGGTAGAACTTGGAGTACACTAACTGCCATTTTTATCATAGCTGGAATCAAAGGACACTATTCAAAAGCATGTAAATCCAAATATGGTCCATTTCAAGTTTATGATTTGTTAAATGCTAATCCAAAATTTTAGTACAGTGATACATAAGCAGACACGAAAGTACATTTTGGTCCAAAGAAGGCATCAATATTAATAATTCTCAATCCCTACATAGAGTGACACTTCTCATAAAAAAAATATTATTTTTTGTTTTCTTTTTTTTCTAAATTAAGATCACTCATCTCCATTTTATTTATTCTTCCTTATTCCTTCAATAAATCTTTGAGACAGATCATTTTAATCTGTCTCATTCTGAATCACTATAGTAATAATAAAGGTCACAATAAAATATTCTTTTAAGACACCGTTATCATGCAATAAATTTAAGTTTTATTTTTAATTTCTACAGTTAGATTTAACTAATTAATTATCAAGTCAAACCTTCCCTCTTAATTAACCTGAAATAAGTAATGTTTATGTTTGACCGACCTAAGAATTTTGAAACCAACCATTGTTTTTTAATACTAATTTCAGAATTGATTGACATAATTAGACACAGTAAACAGAAACTGGCCAACTAAGTTCAATTTTTTAAGCATTTTGAAAGCGAAAAAGATTATTTGCTTCATCAGCAAGCAAGCAATTTAAAAACATAAAGAAAATAAAGTTTTACTATTAGAGATGAACCAGTGAAGCCTTGAAGATGAAGAAGCACTCACATGGCAAATAGACATGTTTCATACGTAACTAAATGCAAATAAGATGTGAATCTGTGTTTTATATTTCAATGGAAGCCACTTTGAATATTTTTATTTAAATTAAGAATAAATGTTTATCTGAGAGGCTAGACAGAATAAGAAGAAAGAAGAGCAATTCACATGAAGCAGGCCGCAATCACGTGCAACTCTGGCCCAAAGCCGAAAAACCCAAAACGATACCCCACTTGATCCCACATGCACACGGCGCGTGAAGTAACGCGCCAACAAAGAGCGTCACTCTCCCGTTTAAAACCTCACTGTCTCGAACCGAAGCGTGTCAGAGCAGGCACACTCCTCCACGCATTAACGGCTGTAAGCAGCATCACAGAATCAAAATTCGCCACGTGGCCAGATCGAAACGAATCAAAATCCATCATACGGTGATAAATATAAAGAACAAATAGGTCTGACCGTGGAGAAACCTTTCTTCAGATGATTCAAAAATTTCAGTTCGCTTTTCAAATTTTAAATTCCCCCTTAAATCCAACGGCCTCGTCAAATCTCCCGTTAACTGCTCAGGCCCACTTAACGGCGTCAGGAATCCGTCCTATAAAAGGCTCTTCGTCTTCTTCTTCGTCACAGACGAGGGATAACGTTCACTTTACTTTCTGCGCTTCACTTCTCTCTTTCTCCTCGTTGGTGTTTTCTGGAACTCGAGTTTTTCAACGAAGATGCGTGAGATTCTTCACATCCAGGGAGGGCAATGCGGGAACCAGATCGGAGCGAAGTTCTGGGAGGTGGTGTGCGCGGAGCACGGGATTGATTCCACGGGGAGGTACCAGGGGAACAACGAGTTGCAACTGGAGCGAGTGAACGTGTACTACAATGAGGCGAGTTGCGGGAGATTCGTCCCTAGGGCGGTGCTCATGGATCTGGAGCCAGGGACCATGGACAGCGTCAGATCTGGACCCTACGGTCAGATTTTCCGCCCGGATAACTTCGTCTTCGGACAGTCCGGCGCCGGAAACAACTGGGCCAAGGGTCACTATACGGAGGGGGCTGAGTTAATTGACTCCGTTCTTGATGTTGTTAGGAAGGAGGCAGAAAACTGCGACTGCCTTCAAGGTATTTTTACTCAAACTTACTTTAGGGTTTTGTGTTGTTGATTCCGTAGGATTTGGAGTTAAAATCAATTGTTTCTTATTTTGAACTAAGGACTGAAGCTATTGTGTATGTTGAAGGAATCTTGATCTGAAAACTATGTGTGTCTTTTGATGATTTGGAAGTGTACTAATGCTTAGCTTAATTGACTGCGCAAATTGTTGGTGATTTTGGTAGTGTTTTTTCCTTTGTTTTACATTTTGAAAGTGGAATTAGTGGAAATTGTGAGCTGTGAATGCTGTCTCTATATTGTGTATTGTTTGTTATTTGTTATGAATTGAGAACTGTTATTTTCAGTAGTTTTTGTTTTGCGCTGATTTTTGTGACTGTATTTTTCGGTGATTAGGTTGTTAACATTTGTTTTGCTTGTATTTTCAGGATTTCAGGTTTGCCACTCTCTCGGTGGTGGAACTGGTTCTGGAATGGGAACACTTTTGATCTCGAAGATCAGGGAAGAGTACCCTGATCGAATGATGCTCACATTCTCTGTGTTCCCATCCCCTAAGGTTTCTGACACTGTTGTTGAGCCATACAATGCAACTCTATCAGTGCACCAGCTCGTTGAGAATGCAGACGAGTGCATGGTTTTGGATAACGAAGCTCTCTATGACATCTGCTTCCGTACCCTTAAGCTCACCACTCCAAGCTGTGAGTTCATTTTTGTTAATTTTTTTTGTGTGTGTGTGTGTGTTGTGTTTCATACATACAGGGTTTCACAGTTCTCTGTTTTCTGTGACTGACATCGGGCATTTGTCATTGTTATGTAACAGTTGGAGATCTGAATCACCTAATTTCAGCCACCATGAGTGGTGTAACATGTTGTCTTCGATTCCCTGGTCAACTCAACTCAGATCTTCGCAAACTCGCCGTGAATCTCATTCCCTTCCCTCGTTTGCACTTCTTCATGGTAGGGTTTGCCCCTCTCACTTCCCGTGGATCCCAACAGTACAGGGCTCTCACCGTGCCCGAATTGACCCAACAAATGTGGGATGCCAAGAACATGATGTGTGCAGCTGATCCTCGCCATGGTCGTTACTTGACAGCTTCTGCAATGTTCCGTGGTAAGATGAGCACCAAGGAGGTCGACGAGCAGATGATCAATGTTCAGAACAAGAACTCGTCCTATTTTGTGGAGTGGATCCCCAACAACGTGAAATCCACTGTTTGTGATATCCCTCCAACTGGCCTGAAAATGGCATCAACCTTCATTGGAAATTCTACTTCTATACAGGAGATGTTCAGGAGGGTGAGTGAGCAATTCACCGCTATGTTCCGCAGAAAGGCTTTCTTGCACTGGTACACGGGAGAGGGTATGGATGAAATGGAGTTTACTGAGGCTGAGAGCAACATGAATGACCTTGTCTCTGAGTACCAGCAATACCAAGATGCAACTGCTGATGATGAGGGATATGAGTATGAAGACGAAGAAGAGGGTCAGGAAGAGGAGGAAGCTTGAGCAGTAGCTGTAGTGTCTTGGAGGGTGATATTGTTTGTTTGTTGTGATACTGTGTCGATGCTGTGATTTTTATCCCTTGTCCTGAATACCTTTTTCGGGGTTTTGGCTTGTTTTGGGGCTCTCGCGTCTTTGTGGCTATCTTAGTTTAGGAGTTTTATGTTTGCATGTTTTCTCATTATTAACATGGGGTGCCCTTTAATTTCTGAAAGATTGAAACCTAGATGAAGTATAATTCTTGAAATACTTGGATATTGTTCTTCCTCATCTGGTATTTTGAATTGAAACCTTGCATCACTTGTATCGATTGAATGGTTATGGTACACTTATTAATTTGTAGGTGGAACAGTTTTTCATGTGGTCCAAATTATACAAACCTTGTATTGGTGATGCTTTATTGATTACCCCATGTTACATTTGTATGGTTTAGCAAACCGGTTTCAATTCTAAAGTATTTTTGTAATTTAAGAACATTATTACATTTTGTATTTTATTAAATACTTAATTGACAATATTGATTCAAAATTGAGAAAACTTTAATAGTTTGTATTTTATTATATACTTCATTGACAATGTTAAAATAAATAAAAGAAATTTTTTATATAAGCGAAAACCAGAAATGTGAGTGTCGAATGAAATCAGAATAATGTCCAAGATGAGAGTTGAAAGAAAGATGAAATATTTTTGTAAGGAACGTATTCTTGTAGAAGCAGTATTTGGGCAGATTTCAAGACAGTATTTGTTAAGACGTGTAAGGACTGCATTGTTCGAAAATTATGTACCCTTTCTACCTTAAAATTAAATTATCTTATAATCTATTATCAATTTATTTTAGTTATTTTCTCTTATATTTTAACTATATATATATAGTTGTTTTTAATCACGAAAAAAAAAGATTAAAGATAATTTTATCGTTCTCTACTTAGGCTCACTCCTTTCCACCTTACATTTTATTTCAATATAATTAATTATTTTTTCTCGTTGTAAGTTGTATCAATGCTAGGCAACTTGGATGATTAAGTAATAATGGTAAATATTAAATGTTATATATAAATTATTATAAATAAATATTGTTATCATATAAATCATATTTTAAATTTATAATAGTTATTTTTATCATAATAACATATTTTCTATAATTATTAACTCCTTTGACTATATTACAAGTTAGTTTAGGGTTCAACATTAACAAAATGTTTTTCCTAAGATAACTTAAAGCAACTCATTATAAAAGATCTAATTTATGAAGTATATAGCCTATGTCAACGAATTCGTAAATTGCTTAATTTTTCTATCATTATTATTTTATATTTTATTACTTTTCATCTATTATTTTTTTAAGTTAATATAAAAATGTAACTGAAAAATATTAAATATTTATTTTAATTATGATACTACTTTTAGTATTTGTTAAGTGTATTTTTTAATTTTTTTATATAAATTAAAAAGGAATTAACATTACAACTTAAAGTAACTAATTTTTCATTACATGATGCTATGATAAATTACATATAATAAAAATTGTAAAATTTTTTATGTAACAATAACTAAAAATTAAATTTAAACAATAATCATTAGCTTAAATAATTTAAATAAAATGACTTTTACAAATAAACTATAAACATATACAACTTTTTAAAAAAAATAAATAGAAACACTAAACTTTTTAATAAAAATTAATTAATATTTGAAATACCCAACATTACAATTATGCAATAATATATATATATATATATATATATATATATATATATATATATATATATATATATATATTTTAAAGCTGTTTTATTTATATTTTTTTATTATAAACTCCTAATTTAACAAATTAATTTATCAGCTCAAAACTTATAATTTAAGAGTTTATTAATTAGTAATTAGTTTATCAAATAGCTATATCTTAAACATTTGTTTTATTTTTATGTTGATTTCGGCTTTGCTTTTGTTGTAATAATTACTTTTGAAGTTAAATTGATATTAATTTCAAAATTGTAAAAAATAAATTTATATTATGTTTGGATAAATAATTTATGGAGCAATTTATTTTAAAAATGATTTGAAATTATTTTATGAAGAAATATTGTTTGAATAAAAAATTAAAATTTTAAAAATTTATTAATATAATTTGAATATTTAAAATTAGATAATTTTAAAACTTATTTAAAAACCAAGAAGTTCGCCCGTGAATGATTTATATATTACTAAAATTTCATGTAGAATCACCTAATTTTTGTTTATTTTTTTTAACTGCTATTTTATTTTGTAAATACAAATTTTCTCCACGTGACTATACAAACTTGGACGAGAAAGAAAATAAATTTATGCATATTTACAATTTTCTTATATATAAATTAATTTATAAAAAATGTTTCATATAGTTTTTCTATTTTAATTCATTTACTCTTTTATTTTTACATCATAAAATATTTTATCGGATTTTTTTATAAACAATAATATTAAAAAAATAATCATAACAAATCACCTTCTTTTTTATCGTTATTTATATATTTATTTTAAATTACTCATGGTTTATCTCTCACAATCGTTTTTTGTCTCTCTTTTAAAATTTAAATACTTTACCAATAATTAAAGGAATATTATCACAATATAAATCTTTATTCACAAATCCAAATTATAATTTATACACAAATAAATAGGTATATATATATATATATATCTTAGAATTTAATTGTAATAAAGATTACGTATTCAGAAACATTTATTTATTGTTAATTATAATTATAAATATATTTGTGTACTTCAAATATTTATCTGTTAAACCCTAACTTCTAAGATTGTGTGAGCGCTGCATCGGTGTTTTGTGCAGTCAGCTCCTCTTGCTAAACCGCAGCAACAATGGTGAAACACTACAGACCCCCGGTGAGTACTGCTTCCGCGTTTCGCCTTCTTTATTTGTTTACCCTTCATCAAATGTGTTATTTTCATTTTTAGCATAACTTCCTTAGTTTGCTTCTCGTTTCGTAATTGGATTCATGGCTTGTGTTTTTTTTTTTTTTTTTTTTTTTTTCCTTTTTCGGTGATGCCCTTGGCGTGATTGTTGTTGGGTCTGAGAAAATTTGGAAATCGTAATATTTCAGTCGTAGCTATTCATTTACAGCAACCGATTTGTGTAAAAAGTTAAAATTTTTCTGGTTAAGGGTCCTTTGTTTCAAGGTGTAATATAAGGAATCGTACTTCGACGAATGAGTGCTAATAGATAGTTACTGTACAATATAATAACTTTCATTCCTTGAGAATAAGAAGCAAGGAAGCTTGAACATTTTATATTCCCAGGGATCAACAATTCCTGAGAATATTTATTCAAAACTTGTACCAAACTCAAGAATGTGATATTCCCAAGTTTGCTTCCTCGCGAATCCTTTCAGATACATTGAAATTAACATCTTTGTTGTTAGTATGTTAAGAGCTTATTGTTGTTGTTTTGTGTTTCAGGGGAAGAAAAAGGAGGGAAATGCTGCTAAGTTTGTCATTAGGTCACAGGCACTCAAGCAGCTTCAAATCAGTCTACCCCTTTTCAGGTACTGTATAGAGAAAGGAAAACACGCTCATGTGTAAATTAATTTGAGTTGCTCTTGTTGGATCAACTTTGTCCTTTAATGCTTTGGAGGAGAAGGAGGGTGCCTTTGGGATGAAAATCACTTCTCTGAATCATTTATATATTCTATCATTACTGATCTGATATCATTGGAATTTGCATCTTTGGTGACTGTGAAACATTTTGTAAAAGAAGATTTGATAAAGACTTTGATTCTAATACTGACTTTTATAAATTTTAGGAAATTATGTATTTTGAAAGGTGTAACCCCCCGGGAGCCTAAGAAAAAGTTCAAGGGAACTCATCAGACTTATTACCATGTGAAGGATATTGCCTTCCTTCATCATGAGCCTTTGGTTGAAATACATAGAGCTATAAGAGCGCATGAGAGAAAAATAAAGAAAGCGGAGGCAAAGAAAAACCATGAACGTGCAAACAGGCTGCGGGAGAAAACACCCAAACCCAAGATAGATAGGATTATACGACAGAGGTTTGTTTGATTTTGTTAATTTCAATTTATGTATTTTAACTGGTGATGAATTTCCTACTTAATTAATTTTTTTTTTGTGAATTATAGGTACCCGAGGTTTGTGGATGCCCTTGGAGAATTGGATGACTGCCTTACAATGGTGCACCTTTTTGCAGCATTACCAGCATCAGAGAGTAAAAAAATTGAAGTTGAGCGTGTCCATAAATGTCGAAGGTACATACTTGGAATATTGAAAAGCAAGGAATTAATATATAATGAGGAAATCAGCATTTGTGGCTTTATTTTTTCTTTGAAAATAAGCAGTTAAGATACAGGAACAGATTCTGCTAAATCTCATCAGTGTTTCCTTGCATTTTATGCTTATATGTTTTTATCTTCTGTGTTTGTTCTCATTGCTTACCGGTTTGGCAGATTGGCACATGAATGGCAAGCATTCATATCTCGGACTCATAAGTTACGAAAAACATTTGTATCTGTGAAAGGCATATACTACCAGGTACCAATTTTGGCAGTTATCTATGTTCAGTAATCTTAATTGTATGTTATGGACTGATTTCGTTGTTTGTGCAGGCTGAGGTCGAGGGTCAGATGATAACATGGTTAACTCCTCATTCACTACAGCAGGTTGTATCTGATGATGTTGACATCGTTACCATGCTAAACTTTCTGCAATTATATGAGGTTAGTTATATATTCTTGTTTACTTATTTCCTTTTCTGCCAAATTGTCATCATTCTTGTCATCCCAATTAACAAGATTAAAGATCTGTATATTTTAATCATGTAATATTTAATTTAAATAATTTCTGGTGTTGTGTCAGCATCATGCGCTAACCAAAACCAAATTTAGCTATCTGGACATGCTTCTTGTAATCCTTTATAGTCATCCTTATATTTGGTATACTGACTTATTAATTTCCTATTCTTCTATATTGATGCAGCCTCTTCTTAGTTTTGTCAATTTTCGCCTCTATCATTCTATAAATTTGAAGTACCCCCCAATACTTGATCCTCGGCTTGAAGCTCTGGCTGCAGGTACCATTTTTCTCAACTTAAATGGAATTATGAAAATTTAGTTGGTTATTTATTGTATCTGGTAATTAAATTTCTCTTCAAATCATGCAGATCTATATGCTCTGTCAAGGTATGTCAGTGCCAATACTGGACCTTCTGTAGTGAATTCTGAAGCTTCTCAAGCTGAATCAGAACAATTGGAGACCAAGCAAAAGGAGGCAGAGACTGGAAATGAAACATCTGAACTAAGACTTGCTCAACTTCAGCATCAACTTCCTTCTAATGAACCTGGTGCACTGATGCACCTTGTTGAGGAGGCTACTGGTGAAGATGAGGAGGATCAAGATACAAAAGAATGTAAAAAGCTCTTTAAAAATGTGAAATTCTTCCTAAGCAGGGAGGTAAGACCTTGTGATGGTTTTAGCACCACTATTTAGATGTACATTCGGTCAATAGCTGCGAATTTGTGCTCATGGTAATACTGAATCACATTTCACTTTTGGTTTGGTTCTTACTAGTGGACTTTCAGTGGATGTAAGTTTTATGTTGGTACCCATTGCAAACCCTTGCTAAAGCGTCTCCTCTCTCCTAAACTTACCAAGAGAAAGATTCTCTTAAGAAATCGCTTTATTTTTGCAGGAAAAAAGGAGCTATTTCTTAAATACTTTGGCATTTGTTATGATTTATAATGTGAATTTGTGTGCTGTGTTGCTTCTTGGACAATTTATATAATATTTCTGCTTATTGATGTTGTTTAGATTGATCCCATATGATCCATGTTTTTGCATATAGCACAATACTTCTTATCGGACTTTGGTTCGAGATTGCTTGTTTTCTAACTTTAGGTTTGAGTGTTTGGAAGTGGTTGTGTAGTTTTGACGTTGCCTGCATTTTGTTTTGATCTAATTATTCAGGTACCAAGGGAGTCATTGCTTTTTGTTATTCCTGCTTTCGGGGGCATAGTTTCTTGGGAGGGAGAAGGGGCACCTTTTGGGGAATCCGATCAGAGCATCACTCATCAGGTTTGTGATTGAGCATTCTATCTTCTAGGTGTCCTTATATTTTATATTTATTGCCTTCCTCTTTTTAGGTTTGCTAAGCTACTACTTTCGTATGTTTAGATTGTTGACAGGGAATCACAAGGACATAGGTTCCTCTCAAGAGATTACGTTCAACCACAGTGGGTATATGACTGTGTGAATGCACGGATTATTTTGCCAACTGATAATTATTTGGTGGGAAGGTAATTTCTAATCCAGTTTTGTTTCTTATAAAACTTTTATTTGGTGGTGATTGTAGTAATTTACAAATACAACTTCTCTCTAACAATGTATACAACTTCAATAATATTACCCGTCAGAAAACTAGTTTCGGTGTCTTTATGCTTCAGTAATCGAAGTTGCATTACTTATGCATCTTTATTTTTTTTTTGGTCCATAGTGGAACCCTTATTTGTTGTAGTAGTGGTCTTGGTAGGAATGAGCTATTTTATTTGTCTCCGAAAATTAAGTTTCTCTACAAGGGATCATGTCTAGATTGGCATTCATCTATTAATTTTGTCTGATGAATTTGATACTAATTAAAATATTTATTATCGAAATTTGAAAAAGATAGAAACCACATATGCGTCTTTCTATTTTGCGGGCACACTCCCTAGTTTCTGCCATAAACCTTGTGGATCATGCAAAGTCTAGTATTTTATTCTCTTTAAAATAGATAGGTCCCAACATAACTACGAGTAAATAGTTAGTTTGAAGTTTCAAAATTACTCTTCTGCTAGAAGAAATTATGGGCATGATTGCAATTTAGCCTCTATTTACTAGGAATATAATAAAAAATGATTTTACTAGCTTGTAAGAGTGTCTATATGCGAGTATTGTGCTTATTATTTGAATTATATTTGCTAAAGTAGATAATTAAGAAGTGTCAAAGATCGCATGATTAGAGACTAGAGTTGTCCTTTCATGCATATTTCTCAGGATGATAACTCTCTGACTGATGTTCTTGTTGGGTGAGGGTATACAAATCAGACTTGGGATCATTTTAGCCAAAATCCTCATGATGAAGCCTTGATAGCTTGTAGTCGGAAGTTGGGACTAGCCTAGCTTAGCTATGTAGGTTTTTTTTTCCTGATGTACATGTACCTAAAAAAAGTGATAACATTACTTTTAAGTTACAAAAGTGATCTATGCGAATTCTTATTTGATGTGATATTGGAACTTGGATAAATAACTTAATTGTATACAATGAAAGAGTGAGTTGTATTAAAATGAATGGGGTGTTTTGTGTAGTATAGTAAAATTAATTCTCATTTGATGTATGAGCGTTAATTAATTAATAATGAAGCCTCAAGGCCATATCTGCCAGTTTATGTAAAATATAAAATTAGTTCCACACCTTAACCCAAGGGAACAGTTTAGAAAACCCACACACTTCTACACACACGTGTGTTAAATTTAAAGAAAAGTATATGTATGCCGGCTATTTGATTTTTTATAACTTCCATGGCTAATATGTTTCTTTTGTTAACAGGGTTCCTCCACCACACTTGTCACCTTTTATTAATTATGACGAAGAAGGAGCATACATTCCAGATTATGCAAAGACCATTAAACACTTGCAAGCTGCTGCTAGAAAGGAAGTCCTTCCACTTCCAGGTGTTGGGGACGAAGATCTGGATGATCCTCAAAATCTTCTGGTTGAAGGTGTTATTGGCCGAGCTGAGGCTAATGATGCAGCTCAAAGAAAGCAAAAGGTATGCTTGTTCTGAGAAAAAAAAAAGTTGCATTGCATCGTAACAGTGGCATGAGTGGAGGTGATCCTTTTTTGTTTACTGGCACTGAAGTGTTTCAAATTTGAATGAATGCAATGCAGATGATGATTCTGGAGCAGCAATACCACGATGATTTGAAAAAGGAACTTAAAGGCGTTACATACACTTCGGCAGGTTCTAAAGAAACTTCTGGAGCGGTGCAGACTGGAGAATCAGTTGCCAATGCTGAAGAAAATGCTGATGATGACATGGGTAAACTTATGATGTCACGTAAAAAGAGGAAGCTCTTGGAAGCCATGCAGGTGAGGTTTTTTTCCTCATGCATTTGTATATATTTTTGTTCTCTTTTCCAATTATAATATTATTTTCTTTCAAGTAACGATCTAAGTGCAAAGTGACAGATTGTGTTTAAACTTAATCTGTCAACTCGGAAGGTCTGTCTTTTCAATTCTGTTTTCTCACCCTTTTTTGTTTCTGAAAAATGTCATTCAGATATCTAATAAACGCAAGCAAGCTCAGTCTGATCTCATTAAACAACGGAAAAAGAAAATAGATGAAGCTCAGGGTAAAAGGAGTTGAAGAGATGCTGCTTTGACTTGATTATGTGTTATAGCTGCTGCTGGTTTAAAAGGGTAGCTCATTTTTGTTTGCAGTATATGTATTTGAACTCATTCTAGTCTCTTATGTTTTTGTAACTGATATCTCTGGTTTGAGCCTTAACATAGATTAACTAGGGTTAAGCCACCGGGACTATTTAAAACTCTTTTTAAATTGTCAAAACTTGTCTAAGTAAACTTGAAAATCAATCAAGATATTAATTAAAAAATTTAAAAACTTGCATTTCTTAAATAGTTTTCTTTGGATTCTGTCTCCTGTTGTTAGATACTTCTTTGGGCTATCAAATATGCTTTCTTTTCATAAGATAAAGATATTTCTTTTCATAACATCAATGCGTTGAAATTCTAAAGCATGAATTATTTTAGGAAAAAACAACATAAAAGGCCAAAGGGTGAAAAGAAATTGGAAGGAGGGAATATCTTTTAGGAAAGAAATGTATTTTTGGTTGTAATATTCCAACTGAATTTGATTTTGGTCCTGCTTTTTAAATTGATAATTTAGTCGTTAAGATTTGAAATAATTGTTAGATACTATCAGTAATTTTACATGATGACATGAAAAATGGTTCGGCTAATACAAAATACATTTTCTGACGGTCATTTTTTAATGTTGGGATAAAGTTATGTTTAAATATTAAAATGTTATCGTATTGAAATTTTCGTTAGAACATGGAACTCTAATGTCAGGAAACTGAAAACTTAATGTGTTAGGTATACTGAGTTTCTTTTACACAGGATAAATAACAGGAAACAGAAAACTTGATGTGTTAGAGTATACTGAGTAATGTAGGTCGGATTTTAAAAGTTTATATTTAAATTTTAAATTAAAAATACAAACTTGCGTTCATTCGGATTGTGAATTGTGGGAAGTTGGTGAATCCAACTATACTTAAAAGAACCAAATTGGTCCTGTAGAAAAGCTCTATAAATAACACATGCTCTGTGCTTTGGGCTAGTAAATATGCTTTCTTCTACTTCACCGTAGTCTTAGAGAGTGAGGGTTTAAGGTTTTGTTCCCTATTTCCACTTGAGTTTACATCAAAACCTACCACACTATCTTGGTGCATTGTTATGAGTTAAAACTAGGTTTTGGATTATCCATTTTCAAGCGATAGGAGGGAGTTTACACAGTTGAGTTGAAACTACTCAAAACATTTGAGTTATTTGGTTAAAAAGAGTAGTGGCTATGTTCACGGCTTTCACAAGCCATTTGTGCCACATGAACCTAAATGCTAAAGTTCTAAAAAGTTATAAAACTCTAATTGAAGTTAAGTTCTACACGTAATATTTATCTTCAATTATGTTTTCTTTTATACACATACACACATAAATGTGGACAAATGATGATTAGACGTAGCAGCAATCTTTATTCGGGTGGCTGAGACAAAAATGTTGGCACATATTCCTACTCATCGAAACAAGTAGTTATCACGGGTATATTTGCTGTTTACTATGTTAATATTCTATTATCGACTATAATTGATTTAATATAGTCACATGTTTGGTTTAGTATTTGAAGTCTCAATGCTTATTTTAGATGTAAATAATGAAAGTTACTAAAACATAAATTAACTTGGATATAAATTTAAAAATGGAGTTTTTGAGTGCATGTGATTGTAAAGATTATAACTTGTGGGGGGTACGTTTAACCACAGTTCAGAGCCAGTATACAACGTTTCCAGTGATATTTCAAAAATATATTAAAAGAGAAAGAGAGGGGACGAAATAAGATTGATAATAAATATTAAATCATATTCGTTAAAAGTATACCATATTATTTATTTAAATTGTGCAAGTTGTTCTTTCGTGTAATAAAATTCATCAATACTGTAATGTGTTAAACATTTTAACAATCCTTTTTATAATGCATGTAATCAAATAATTAATTACAAATTCGTCTATTGTATTGTGTTTTTAGTCTATTTTTAATAGTTAAAAATGATTTGAATTATAGCGGTTAAAAAAAGTCAATAGTAAAACGGATTGAATAAACATTCAAAAGATAAATAAAATTCTGTACTTTTTCACCAATCCTTAATAGCTCAGAATTTATTGACATATTTCTCAGTTCAGAAAACAAACTATTGCAATAAAACATGCCAATTCATGAAAAAAAATCACAAGATTCATTAGAGTTTTGTCAGCAAAGAATTGTATAATGAATTATAGTGGGAACAAAGAGTATTTTGACAAGCCAACAAAATTTATCAGTTCAATAAAATTTCTCTATTTAGCAGTGAAGACTTTCATCATTACTTTTAAACAATCAATGCTTGAATCGAGTCATTAATTTGTATATATTATTTGACTTAAAATATAATCAATAATTTAATAATTTATTTTAAAAATGTAAAAAAAAATTAATACTGTAAAGAAAGCACGATAGATTTTCGTAAATTTTTTCAAACCGAATATAATTCGACAGAAATAAATTATGATTAAAATATTTAAATCCATTTCCATTAAATTCAGGTTTACTTTGTCTTTTATGAAGAGATGGGTGGAGACATTGATTATTCCGACTATACTATTTTAGTTAAAATCTTAGTCTTCAACAACATATATAAATGAACAAATCTCACATATTTATTATTTTAAAATTTTGACTTAAATATATATATATATATATATATATATATAATTCTTCCATAAGCTTGTTTGGTTGAGCGGGTGATTCTGTATACATGCTTAAGAAAGTACTTTTTAGAAATTTGATTCTTTCTAAAATTGATAATTTGTTGACCTAAATATGTCTTTTTTTTTTTTTTTAATCTTTGTTTTTTTTTTTTTGTTTTTTTTTTTTTTTTTGTT
>Ga0209700_103054_pt1 | contig 32761 bp, 21 predicted proteins | sample SiratroredBW_FD_187528 | JGI IMG/M metagenome (GOLD analysis project Ga0209700, IMG submission 187528) | Root nodule microbial communities of legume samples collected from California, USA - Siratro red BW (SPAdes) (version 2) | ecosystem: Host-associated > Plants > Roots > Nodule | place: USA...
TTCAAACAAAATAATTTTTTTTTTTTTTTTTTTTTAAGTTTATGGTTAATTAATAAAAAAGATATTATTATGTTTGTTTAAAATAATTATTGTAAAGATGAACAAATTTATAATGTGTAATAGTTTGTAATTAATAAGAATGTAAAGATCCCACTACTAATACAATTTTAGTTCTATTTTGTACAAACTATAAGTTTGATTTTTCATTTTAAAATAAACATATTTAGTATTTTATTTTAGACAATATATACCTTTCATAAAATTTTTTATTTTTTTATTTATTTTTTTATATTTTAATTAGTTAAATTATTTTTATAGTATCTTAATTGAATTTGTCAGGTTATGAGTTAAATTTAATCAAAATAAAACATATGTTAAATTGAAAATTAACTAAAATTGTAAATCTTAAAAACAAAGAAAAGATAACTAAATTTAAATAAAGAGATCACATTTACCAATTAAATAAAATACGAGATAGAAATTGAATTTCAAACTAAATCTTATACATTTTGAGTTCACACACACTATTTGCTCTTCTGTTATTATGTTAATTATATATACGTATCTTGTGCTTCCTACACATATTTAGGAAAATGCTAGTCAACACGAAACCATCTCATAAAAAATACATGATCTGAGTTTTCCTTAGAAACCTGTTCTTGTATTTTTTTATTAGTTTTTTTTTAAATTAACTTCTTAAAAAATGTATTAACTCAAGTTGGCGTTGGCTCATATTTCGTGTCATTAATTGAATAGCCGTGTTGATATGTTTATCTTCCAAGAGATAAAGAAAAAACATGTCTTTTGATGCATGTGATGTGTGTGGAGAATGGTTCCTTTAGAACAAAAAGTAAAATGTGTTTTCCATTCATTTTAAAATATTTAATATGCATTTTTAAATTGTTAAAAAAATATTAACATCAAACTTCACGATTAAATGCCAGCATCTAGAAGTAATACCTTTAATTAAAAATTTCATTACATCAAATAATAAAAATTGTAATAAATATTTCTTTAATTAAACTTATACATTTAATTACATCAAGAACTCTAAAAGGTAAATATTTCAATGAAAACTTATCACATTTAGATGTAGTTAATTACTTGATTCTTATGATTGCAAAAATAAATACTTTAGTTTACATACTTAATTTTTTTTTCTGCTTGCAAGTATCTTAGACTATTAGACACAAACTAATTTTAAATAATAGGACTATAAAAATATTAAATAATATATATTAAAATTAAAATGAAGGTTTTAAAACATACAAATTAAAATGCTAAATTTGTATTAATTATTACTAAAGAAATAATTAACATTTGTTGCAAATAAATTTCACATCAAAATACTGAAAATTGATATAAATGAATGTTGTTTGTCATTTATAGTCTATTGTGGTAAAGGTGTTATGTATTTAGGTGTTGTGCAAAAGTGTTCTTCAAGAACGAGATAACATTAAGTGGAGGAGATGCCCATTTCAAATGTAGGTAGTGAGGTTTGTGTACGATGTTGGTTTCTTGGATCTTGAAATAGTTGTGACACAAATAAGAAATATATAGAGTTGTTTATGTACCATTTCATGTATTCTTATGCGTAAAACAATGGTCTTTGCATTAGATTATTGGTCAATGTTAGTTCATGGTTGTTATTCCACACATTAATTCATCATGCATGTATTGTAACCCTATTCTCATCAATTCAACCAATCATGTCTGTTTTATGTAGTTTGTCCAAATTGTTGAGTGGGAGATGACTTCTTCTAATAGACTAAATCGTAACTTAACCCCATTAGATTAGTGTGATACAACAATTGTAAAACAAATTATCGTAATGCACGATGTCCACAATGCAATTTTATAGGCTTGGGTTAGTGTTAATCTATCCAAATCTCAATATGACACTCTTTCAATATGCAATACAATGACATTTGTTCTGAAAATTATAATCAAAGATAGTACTAAAGACAAAAGTAAAAAATAATTTGAGATATTGTTTTGTTGCATATTGTACCTAATCTCCTTTAAATGTCATTTATCCTTAATATGTACCTAGCTAAACCAGTGTGAGACACATTCCAAAATTTTAGTATTTTGTCCACTCCATTTGCACTCCAATAGGTAAGTTGGTTTAAGGTTGGAAATGGGGACAATGTCATGTCCAATATGTATGTATAGTGAACAATGTCTCTTTAGTGTTGATGAGGATGTATGTAATACTAACTATTGAGTTTAGGATTACATTAAGATCAATGATTTGTGTCAATGTTCATCAAAGTCTAATAGTAAAAATTTTCTAGTTCAGTGTAAGGTGGATCTTGTGCGTTGACGAGAAAAGAAGTGATCTTAGTTGTTGTTTTTAGGTTGGGAATTTGATCGATGGTTAGTGTCAATGCAGCAGAATCTAACAACTAATAGTGCCTTATTCAGCGTGGGATGAATCTTGTGTGTTGATGAGGATAAATATAATCTTGACAGTTGCTTTTAGTGCGATACTCTGATCTATGTTCTATCTAGGTTTAGGAAAATCTAATAGAGAATAGTATCTCATTCACTGTGGGATAAATCTTGGGTGTTGATGATAAAAGATGTAATCTAGACTTTTACTTTTAAGGTGGTACTCTAATCAATGTTTTTCATCAATGTTTAGCAAAATCTGATAGTGAAGACTACCTTGTTTAGTGCAGGATGAATCTTGTGCATTGATAAGAACATATGTAATCTTTATCATTGCTTTTAGGATGACACTTTGATCAATCATCTCTGTCAATTTCAACAAAATTTGATGGTGAGCAGTGTCATGTCTTGTCAGTGTAGGATGAATCTTTTGTATTGATGAGGACAAATGTAATCTTGACCTGTTGCTTTTAGGATGACACTCCAATTAATGGTCTGGCTCAAATTTGATAGTAAACATATTCACTACGGGATGAATCTTGATGAATCTTGTACGCAGATGAGAATAAATATAATTTTGAACATTATTTTTAGGATGATACTCTAATCAATGGTTTGTGACAACTTTTAGAAAAACCTATAGTGTACAGTATTTCGTTCAATGTGAGGTGAATCTTATGTATTGATGAGTAAAAATATAATCATGATCATTACTTTTAGTGTGAATTATACATGGATAAATTATAACAAAGTTGAATTAAATTCCACCTTCCAACAAAAGATATAAAATATAATAAGATTAATTATTATCAAAATGGATGAAATAAACATTTTAGTATATTGTATTTGGATTACTCGATCGTAGTAGTTTTGCATGTAAATAGTATAATAATATAATATATGGAAGGTGCCTACTTTCATGCTCCCTCTCTTAAAGTTTCTAGAATCCTTTATAATTGTGTGCTAATAGCTTTCAAGAAAAAGATATGTCCAAATTATAATGCTAGTAGTATAAAATTGCATAAATTTTTAATTATTAATATAAAAATCACATAATTCATTCTTATTAATAATGGTATCATAATGTTAAAATAATAAAAAATTATTTTTATCATGAATTATACTTTATAACATTTTCAATAATATTATAAAATTTAAATTAAATATCAGTAATAATTAATTATAATCTTTTAATTTTTTAAATATTTTTATTAATTCATATTAACATAATTTTTAAATTTTATAAATTACTATTGTTGATTATTTTATATATTTTTTTAATATCATTCATAAATTCAAAATATTTTCAAATATTAAAAAATAAGTTCTAATATTTTAAATATTATATATTTTTTTAAATTATGAAATAAATATTAAATATTAATTACAAATATCATTTTATTAATTTAATTAATAGACCAATTATTGCTTTTTAATAAAATAAAAGTGCCTATTTTTGGTTGTCTTTGTTTTTAAATTTTTTTAAGTTTTTTCATTTTTAATATTTCATTTGAAAGCTCTCCAATTTTAAAGAAAAAAAATATATTTTAAATATTAAAAAAAAAAAAAAAAAAAAAAAAAAATATATATATATATATATATATATGAAATAAAACAATTAAAAAAATATGTATGTGTATACATAAAACAGTTCTTACAAAAATAAAAAAAAATAGCTTTTTTTTTAAATATAAGAGAGTTTTAAAAATTAAAAAAAAAATAAAAAACAATTTTAAATAAAAATATAAAAAACAATTTCCAAAATAAAACAAAAAAGTTTTAAAAAATTAAAAATCTGTAAAAAAATATAAAACAATTTTAAAAATAAAAAAAAAAAAAAAAATTTTAAAAATTAAAAAAAAAAAAAACAAAAACAAAAACTGCGCAAAAGTTGTAGTTCGAAGAGTCAATTTCTGATATAACGAAATGAAAGAGTCAATATGTGATGGAAAATGGGAAGCCATGGAACGGATTTTATAATAGGAAGAATAAAGATGTAGTAAATTTATACATGTTGAGTCTATTTAAGGAATTTTTCTTTATTGAATTCTATTGGGAAAAAAATCACCTGATTACGCATTCAATTTTATATGTATTTATTTTTATTTTAAGTAATTTGAAATAAAAAATAAATATAAGCATGTTAAGTTTAGAATTCATTTAGAGCAAAGCTAAAGAAAAGAATATATGTGAAATTAAGAATTAAACCAAAGAGCACATTTTAGAATTCGGAAAAATTAAAATTGTAAAATAATAAAAAGTTAACTAAAATTACGACATAACTTATTGTTAGAATGATGAAACCAAAGATTAGAACCTAAACTCTGGTTAATTTGATGGGTTGAGAACCAAACACTCGTGCTTTACTCTTTTCAAATCATGCTTATTCCAAATTTTGACTCGAGGAGTTAGATAAAAGTTAAAAAATTTGAGTCCACTTTCGTGAATTTTGTGGGCACCATTTTGTTCAAACGAACATTCATGTAAAATTTTAACGCAACAGAAGACTTTCAGATGAAGAAAGTTAGGATCCTTTAGTGCATTATATTATTATGCCATCTTTGATTAACAACCCCACTAACAAACAATAATCAAACATATGGTCAGACCGAAACATTTGCTTAATGGTGACACGTTTCACGTTTGATCTAATGTTCTGTAAATTGATGGGTTCGACCTAATTATTTAATGTTAGAAGGATTTGGAAGCTACTTTTAGACTTATAAAAATTTATTCTTATATATAAAATATGATATATATATATATATATATATATATATATATATATATATATATTACTTTGACACTGTTTTTTCTCTTACCTCCGTTTGACCACTAGTAGAAAATTAGGCTTCAACGTCTCCCCGTTAAGACGGTTAAATTAGCAAACAACATGATAAAAAACGCGGTGACATTTTTGTAAATAAATGAACATAACCACGTCGGTTTAAGAAAACAACCGTCCTTGATGTATTTATAAAAAAAGGAAAAAACAAAATTTTGAATTTTTAAATACGCGCTTAAATCTCACGTCGGTTGGAGCTCACAATCGACGTGAGACTTTTACTCACTACGTCAGTTGCCTAACAAAAACCGACGTAATCAACACAGTAAAAAATTGGGGCAAATTGACTGAAATTAGGGCACACACCACGTCGGTTCTGCGCTTTGTAACCGACGTGATGTGTTAACAGTAACTTTTTTTTTTAATTTCAGTGCACGCACCACGTCGGTTGGGAGGCCAGAACCTACGTGGTGCTTCTATTTTATTTCAAACGCACCTTTTTTCTTCACTTTTCTTCTTCTCCGCTGCGCGCGCGTTCTCCCTGGCACTGTTCCAGCGTCTTCTCGTTCACTTTTCGACCTCCATTTGCACCTCATTCTACTCCATTTTTACTTCCTATTGTTCGCGACTTCGAGAGCTTCCATTTGACCGGTTCTATTTTCGATTTCAAGTCTGTTTGAGTTGCGTTTCGTTTGAAGCTGTGCGCTCATTCTTGCTCTTCCATTTTCTTTTGCTTTTACTGATATTGTTATTGTATTGAGCATTTGTTTGTGCTTTGTTGTTTTGGTAGAGTTCGTTTGGCCGATTTGGGTTTGTTTGTGTTGTTGGTTTTGGCGTGGGCACTGCGGGTTCGGTTTTGGCATCACCACTGCACTACAAGAGGTGTGTTTTTATGTTCTTTGAAATGGAAGAACAATATGTGTTAGAATGTTTATCTATATCATTAGAATGCTTGTTCAAATTAGAATGTTTTGGGAGAATGTTTGATGTATGTTTTTGGAGAATGTTTAACTATATGTTGAATGTTTGATGTATGTTTTTGGAGAATGTTTAACTATATGTTGAATGTTTGATCTATGTTTTATAATTTATTTGAGCATTGTTCTATGATTGAAATGCTTGTATTGCGTATAATTTAATATAGGAGAAACACGTTTGGGTACGGGGATGTTTGATCCCCGACAATTTTTATTTAATCTTACTCATTGAGTTTTGGCACTGTTTCGGGGATGCTTCAGTTATTACTCCCAATGAGCTTCCTTATGCTGATGGCTTTTTGTTTGGTTTTCCTACGAGATTTGGATGTATGGCTGCCGAATTTAAAGCATTTTTTGATACAACCGGAGGCCTATGGCGTTCCCAGTCACTATCAGGAAAGCCTGCAGGCTTCTTCTATAGCACTGCTTCTCAAGGAGGTGGTCAAGAAACTACCCCGTGAGTCACTGAATGAATTCTTCTTTGATTCCTGTGTTTCTGTTTCTATCACTGCTAATATTGTATATGCAGCTGACAAAAAAAGCAATAGAAAACTTAGTCACAGTTTTGTTTTTTGATTGTACAAACAGGTTGACATCAATTACTCAACTTGTTCACCATGGAATGATTTATGTGTCCATTGGATACACATTTGGCGCTGTCATGTTTGAGATGGAGAAGTTGAAAGGTGGGTCACCCACGTCGGTTCTGGGTACCCAACCGACGTGGGTGTTCGCTGCACCACATCGTTTTGGGACAAAACCGACGTGGTGCTTCCTCTGAGATAATAATTATTATTAATCACCACGTCGGTTTAATTGTCTTAACCGACGTGGTGAGTCCAATCACTACGTCGGTTTAAAAACCGACGTCTGATTCAACGTCTCCTGGGTCAACGTCGGGTTAAAAACCGACGAAAAAATCCTCTCAGAACCGATGACGAAGGCTGTTTTTCTACTAGTGGACATTCCAATGTGAGAGTGTTGTTTCGTATGGTAATAAAAGAGAAAACGCGAATGGTTTTGGCTTAGGTGGTTTATCTTTGTCTTTTTTGCAAAGGGTGTTTTTTGTCATTTGCCATCTGAAAATGCAGGGCAATTTGAGAGGGAAAAACAGATCTCATTTTGCATTACACTCATTACACCCGCTTGCTCTAAAGGAAAGAGAACAGAAGAAACAGCTAGATTTCATATACATGATAGTTAAATAGAAAATATAATTAATTATATTTATTTAAAAATATCCTTTATTTAGTAGTAGTTCTACTAAAACTGTTTTTTATTTTTTGATATTAATTTTCAATAGAGTATTTTAAAAAAATATTTTAAGTTGATATCAATAAAATCAAATAATACTAATTAATTTTTAATTAATTTAAAATTATTTATTTTTAGTATATTTGAGTAGTGAGAAAATACTTATAGTACGAAAATATATGTATCCTTTTAAGAGTTTTTTTTTTAACCTGTTTTTTTTCAGTTTCAGTGATACTTTTACATAAATTTTCTGTAAACATCTGAAAATTTATTTATAAACTACTATAATTTTGAGTATTAATTTATTTAAATAAAATTAATCTCTCATATTAATAATAAAGTATAAAATAATTATTATTGAATTAGATTAATTCATACTTAATAAATTAATCTATCAATTTATCCGGTAAAGCAATATTATTGGTGCACGTGTGTATAAAATATCTTAAGCAAAAGGGACAATATTTTATGAAAAAAAAAATGAAATATACAATGATCTTAGTTTCCTGTTTTATAAAAGTGGTGTTATTAATTCATCTTGTTTAGATATATTTGTTTTTATGCAATCACCAGGTTAATAAATGGTTCTAAGGATGAGTTTCTTTCTCACCTCCAAGCCTTGATTAGATATACATCGTTAAAAATGCTAATCACCATATTATATATTCAATTAGAAACAAAATTTTTAAATTTATTATATTAGACATGCTTTAATAATTTCATGAAATAAATTCACAAAAAGTTAAAATTTAGTTATAATTATGAATAAGTGTCACATGTACCATAACAAATTAATTATTTAATTGTAAATTATACCATTAACATTTAAGTAAAATATTTCATTCATTTAGGCACATTCAAACATTAACTTCTTTATGAACAAAATATTACTCAATTTTTATTTATAAGTTTCACACTACACAAAATAAAACACATCATAAATAATATTAGAATCAATTTAAAGTAAACAATATTACAATCACTTACACTTCATAAATTTTGAAAATCAATTTATTCAAATCAATTTTTAACACATCATATTGAAACTATGATATATTTGATCAATCTAACATTTGTCACGAAGAATTTAAAGACTCCAAATGATAATCAACATTTACAAGTATTAAAGGACGTATTGCGTTTATTAGAATATATTGTAAGTTTGTCTTTCATTATTTGATTTTAAAATACAGCTAGATTTTTTTTTTTAAATGAATTAGAAGTTGTCTTGATGATATGCTATTTTTTGATTGATTAAAAGGTTTTTTTTATTCTGTTAAAATATTCTTAATTGATTTGGAATAACTGTAGAAAGTATTTTAATTAATTAGATAATCATTTTAATCAATTAGAATCACTTAAAATTGTGATCAGTTTCAGTTTTAATATTTTTATTTTAACATAATAAAATGGATTTTTAATATATTAAAATCACTTTAATTTTGTTTGTGAAGGTTCTGAACTCTTTCGTTTGATATGTTCAAACGACAATTAAGTTATTAATTTTACCCGTAAGTAAAATTAAACGATTAAAATGCAGTTTTAATTCATTAAAACAAACAAAATATCTATATAACTTTTTCATATCTAAACCACTTGACACGAAGTCAAAACCAAAGTTTCTGAAATCTTTTCCACTTTTAATTATGTGATCTTGTACTAATAGAGTATTCTTGAAGCTTTCTTTATTCAAATTAAGTGATCAATATTGTGTTTGAAGAGAAACAGAAAACTTCACCTAGGAAAAACATAACTTCATACTTCACCTAGTGTAGCAACAATTGAAGAGAAACAGAAAACCTCACAAACAAATTGTTTTAAATACTTTTTTCGCTTATACCAATAATCTTTATCACAAACATATTTCAAAACACCATGATTACAATAATATCGGGAGTCTAGGCACCTTGATTCCCTAAGACGCTGCCAAAATGTGTATCTGGCCTGGATAGTTGTTAATTGGTCATCGTATCCACATATACGACATATGTGAATAATGACTTCTTTGTTATTAAATATAGTGTCAAGAGGTTAGTGGAAAATAGAATGTTACACCATATGAATTTAATTTACCTAAGCCAATTATATACATCAATCCTAGGTAACCTTTCAGATCCATTTATTCCCATTTATTCCCGTAATTTCTCACAATTGTCTTTAGACCCTATAACACATTTTATCTATGTAATTATCCCATAATCTCTCAATAATTTCAAATGTCACTAAAATTTCATTTTTTCATATTATTCATCCTTTTATAACAACGTACACTTACTTTACTCAATATTTACAATTCTATGTCATCTCAATGTTGCAAAACCGTATCATTATCAAACAAAAATTTGAACTTAATTAATGCCTATAATCATATTTTTTTTTTTTACAACAAAATCCAACAACATAACAAACTATATTTCTCGGTTTCCTAATTTTTCAAGTAGCAAAATGACCAAAGAAAAATAGCTACAACAATTTATCAATATTTTCAATGTTTCAGTTTACAAATGTTAGCAATTGGACATGATGGGAGGAATTCCAAGGCTCCCATGGTAATGGAAGAACTTAGAAGATTTGAGAAATAAATTAAAAGAAAAAACAATTAGGTGGATTTCTATTCAGATATATGATCTATTGGCAACAACGTTACGTTTGCAGTGATTTTATGATTAGCCAACTAAGACTGGCAAGATTGGTAACTAAGATAGATATCACACACCTAACTAACTGCATGGATCTTAGCCAATAGTTAGGTGATGTTTTCACTAAAGAGTGGTTGTTGGTTAGTTAGCTAGTGCAACTTCAATTATAAAGGTTGTGAAAGTAATTAGATAATGATATTACAATAAATGAGTTTTCCTAATATAAATAGTAATTATAACCAATCTTGTTTTATTGTAAAAGGACAATTTTCTCAGTTTTATTTAGAAGACAACTTTATGATATCTAGTTAAGAAACCTCTTGGTTTGGTTCAATTTAGAGATTTCTTGGATAGAATTCGGGCACAAATTGAACGAGAGACGTAAATGATACCACAATTGATAAGTCGTAGGAAGAGCATCGTTGATCAGTTCAAAGATTCTAAGAACAATTGTAAAGAATAAAGTATGTCTCTTTGATAGTGTATATGCGACTTCATTAGATTTACTTTCTTATGGTTAATGACATATAGTAGTTGTTCTAGGAACTCCATTCGTTGACATGGTTTTTGTTCAACTTTCTTTATCACTTTACAAGTTTCAAGGCCTTGTGATTGTTACGACTAACAAATCCTTTGGGCAAGAGGTAACGTTGTTAGGTTTGTAATTCATATAATACCTTGTCATATCAAAGCAACAGTTGTTGAAGACGAGTATGCTTGTGAAAGCTTGTGAAAGTGTGTATCAAAAAATAGATGAGATATGGGGCTTTATTTTTTATCTGTAGGATAAGTTACTTTCTTCTCAAGCTTACTCTAATAATCTAACTTACTCATATAGAAAGTGTAGGTACCCCAAACAATATTTCACATCCACGGGTCAAAAGAACCCATTACTACTATCATCATTTTATAAATAATCATTTTTTTTTCTTTCTTGTTGCTCTGTATACGTCGTTAATATAATGTCGGTTAAACAAAAAACTAACGTTATAAAAAACACAGTGATATATTTATAAATAAATAAACATTATGATGTCGGTTTGTAATAAACCAACGTCATTATACATAGATAATGTCGGTTACCACTTACCGTCTTTGAAAACACTGTAAAAATAAAAATTTTAAGTTTGAACTTTTTTTTTGGCGGTGAGTGGCTAACTTCGGTTGGGAGAGGCCAACCGACGTTATGTGGAGGAAAAATGACGTCGGTTTTGTCCCAATAACCGACGTCATAGCGACATTGTGGGGGTGAATTGGGGGTGGATTTTGGGTAAAATTAGGATTCAGCACAACGTTGGTTATAAGCTCCTAACGACGTGATTATGTTTATTTTAACCTACCCCACGCGTTTTTACTTTCACTTTTCTTCTCCCTCCATATCGTGCGTGTTCTCGGTCCACTGTTCTGGCATCTTTTTGCTTTGTTTCGAGTTCCTTAGGTTCTCCATTCAGCTCTATTTCACTCTTGGTCCTTCATTTACGTTGAGAGCTTCGTTTAAACGACACAATTTTCCTTTTAAGCTTCATTCGAGGTACCCTTGGTTTCAAGCTTTTAATTGTTCCTTTCTCCTCCATTTCGTTTGCTTTCCCTGATTGTGGTATTTTATTGACTTTTTGTTTGTGTTTTGTTATTTTGGTAGTGTTTGTTTGGGCTTCTTCCACGTTCGTTTGGTGTGCGCAAGCTTCTTGACAGTCTCGGTTGGATGCTTGGTTCGATACCCCTAGCAAGAGGTTAGTAATTTCGTAAAATTCATTAAAAATAGTTAGAAATTTATTTTTGCCCCAAATTTTTTATCAGCATCTTGATTTAGTATATATTTGATGGTAGAGTTCTTACATTGTATAGGTTTAGCATAGATTTAGGGTTTAAAAAATTTAGGACGAAAAAATTTCAAACGACCATAACTTTTGATAGAGCTCGGATTGAGACGTTCCAAAAATGAAAGTTGTTTGAAATGGGGTAACGAAGCCCTTGGGCAACAGCCAAAGGCAGTTGGGCCTCCGAAAATTCCAAAATTCAATCGTTTAGGGTTTCTTTTTTATTTTTTTCTTATTTTTCATCATTTTTTCTATATTGTAGCCTTTGATTTCACATTCTACACTTGTTAAAAAATTCTAAAATTTTTTGTGGTATTTTCTTATATCGATTAGAGATTTATCAATTTATAATTTTTTTTTAAAAAATGACAACAACACATCGGTTGTTTGACTAAAATCGTCGTGGTGTTGTGAATTTCAGCAAAGAATCACGTCGGTTTTCTGGTCCAAACCGACGTGGTGGTGGATTACGTAACATCGATTGTTTAATTGACATCATTTTCAACGTCTCTTGGATCAATGTTCGGTTCGGGACCGAATGATAAAAATCTTTCAAAACCAACAATAAAAAAAAATCCCACACACAAGTAGAGGAAAACTAGGTATGGAGAATTATTCGTTAAATCCTTTGATTGCGTGTTGAATAGATTCATGTCTTTCTAGTTACACTAAATCTTGTACCCACATTGAATTGAATGCATGTTCATTTTTTAAAATATTTGGAAAAGGTAGGTAATGGAAAAGTGGATGCATGAGTCTGTTTATCTTTATCTTCGAGTGCAAGGAATTCTTGCTCTTGCTTTTCTCCCGTTTAAGACCAACATTTTTAATAATTTTATTAAGAGGTGTAAGCGAAGTGATCTCGAGGTTAGCAAAAGAACTGACAGGTTGTCCAAAACAAGCTATAAGTACAAGAAAAGATCATGAGAAGCTAAGTTTTCAGAACTTGAAGGACCGATGGATGTTATTGGTTAGTTTAAGGTTTGCAAAGACTAAATAATAAATGCATTGACAGGATAAATCTTATTAGTTTTATTTATCGTGGAATAAATATGTACTTTGCTTGTAATTATAATTTATTTTTAAAAGTAATTTTATTTATTTGTAAAACAGGTATAAATAGCAATTTTTGGGCTATTAAGCCAAATAGAACAGAAAATATGAAATTTACTTCTAAACAGTAGTATTGACTTAAATGTGATGTAAAAGAATAAACATTTTTCTAAAATATTAAAAAATGAAAGATTATTTTTAAATTTAATTTTACATTATGTAGATTATATATGTTTGTTAAGCCAACAAATTTTTTGAAAGATATAGTAAAAAAATAGTTTACCTTGACTTAGCCCACTCGAATCAATTTAATTTTTTTTATTATATTAACAATAGTCATCTATTAAATTGATACTAAGTTGTTAGTTTGATATTTAATTTTAGTTATGCGAATGTGTTTAAGCATCAATAACGACGATGTTACTTGATTAGTTATTAAGAAAACGTGGGTATTGGTCTAATTGATGCTATGTTTTATGTTATTGTTTAATTTTTATAATGAAAATGTTTGTTAACATCGGTTTGACGAACGTTAGTATATTAATTTATTAATAAATTATATTAAAATTGGCTTTTAAGTGTAGGTTTGGCCTACACAATGTAGGATTTTGATTTTTTTTTTTAAATTAGTGAAAATATTTATACTAATTGATGGTTCATTTATGACATATGTTGGAAAAATCTCATTTTCATGTATATATAATCAATTATGTAACGTACTCTATTATATATATAATTGATATTAATTGATTATGTATATAATAATATTATATTTTATATTATATATTATAATAATTAATTATATTTTATATATATAATAGTAACAAAGTTATTTATTATTAATATACTTTTATTATTTTATTATTATATTATATACTTATATTCTATTCTATTAGATATATAATTAATTATAATATATTTAACATATAATTAAATTTATTTTTAATTGATTATATTAATATTCTTATTTTATTATAAATTTAATCATTATATATATTTTAATTATTCATTATTGTATATTAAAATAATAAATATTTTTTGTTATATTTTATATAATGGTAATTATTTAATAGTATTGAAATTAATATTTTTATTTAATTATAAAAATCGACTTTCTTTTTAAATCTTCTTATGAGAGAAGAGAAAGTTTGAAAGGAAATCTTTTATCGTTTTTTACACTTTTTTGCTTCGTTTTTGCAATTTTTTTTCTTCTTTCCGTGGTTGATATGTTTTCGTCGTTAGAAACAAATTGAGTTTTAAAAAAATTCCAAATTTTTGTGAAGAAAAATCCCAAATCCTCGACTCATGTTGCCCGCTGAATCTCTTGTCCTTACCAACAGATGTCATCGAATCCTAAATCTCTAAACTCCATTATCTTGATAAGCGAAAATCACATGGAAGATTGAGGGTTTTGTTACAATTCTAGCAAATATCAAGTTGCAAATCTATGATGACGCTACAGAGAAGCACTTCAAGAAGTTTTTCTTAAGACGGCTTGTGTGAGAAAAGGCTGTAAATCTTTTCCTTAACTGGTTAGTTGAACATATATGATTAGGCATTGATAAACAAGTCATGTTTACAGTTGGCTTAAGGTTTCAAGCAGGTAAAACAATTCTTTTAGGTTTCTAAGATTTTAGAAGTCTCAACAAAATTTAATATTAATATATTTATAAAATTAAAAAACTATTTAATTTTAAAATTATATTAAAAAATAATTTTTAATTAAAAATTTAAAATATTTTAATTGACTTTAAGTTTACATTAATATTATAAATATTTTTTAATAACTTTAAATTTATATTGATACTATAAATATTATTTAATAAATAATATTTTTGAAACTTTCTTATAATTAATTAATAATATTTATTTTTAAAGAAAGTTAAACAATTAAGAAGTCCTATGTATTGAAACTTTTTAATTTTCTATCTCGTTTTACTATTCTATCATATTCACATCATTTCTTTGTATGTCATTCTATTATGTGATTCTTCCACTTATCTCTCATTTCTTTATATGTTCTTTCATTCTTTGACTCTTCCACTTATCTCCTTCCTTTATTTGGCTTTTTCACTTATCTCATTCCTTTCTCGGACTCTTTCATTTGTTCTTCCATAATATTATTTCAATTTGAGTGTTTGAATTTCATTAGACTATTTTTCAATTCCAAATTTGGTTTATCATTCTATACTATACATTTATGTATTTAGAGACTTGAAGCGATAGATTGAGGAATCAGAGTTTGTGTCACTTTTGCTCCTTTTGTGTGCATCAATATCAAGTAAAAATAATATCAGATTGATAAATTGATCTCAGTTTGTTTTTACTTTTTATTATTGTTTAATTATTTTAAAAATAATTTGTGCAGATTCAAGAAAGAGTATTAGAAATTTAGAATTTATAAATTAAATTTAAAAGACTTACCAAAGGACAATATGGAAAAGATAGTAGGAGACTTTTAGAGACAAGATACTACATACTACAAAGTTTATTGTTTTGACAATTAAGTTTTATCTTTTTAACTTAGTCTCATTTTATATACTTATTTAAGATCAACAATGTCTCAACAAAGATTAAACAGATTAACTTTATTATATATTGAAAAAGATATTTTAAATAAAATTAATTATGATAATTTAATAGATAATTTTTCATCATAAAAAGTTCAAAAAATAAATTATAGATAAAAATATCATAATTTAAATTATTTTATTAATTTATATAAGGTCTCATTTTTCTTAATTTACTTTAGACCCCCTAAAGTCTTGAGCTGCCACTCATCATGCTCTTTGGAAGATGAAATGCCTCAGGTTGAACATATTCATGGTAGCGGTTAAAAGTAGGAATCTAAATTAGAATTTTCGACTATTGAATGTGTATCGTTAATGATTTTTCTTATTTAAAAGCAAAATTGAATGTATCTTAAACATTCGTAAAGAAAAGACAAGAAAAACATAAGAAAGATGTTTTATAAATTTTCACTATTTTTGTAAGTGCGATTTTAATTTTGTGTTATTAGACCATAAGTTTAATTTAGATTATAGATGATATGATGAAATATTTTCACTAACTTAATTTCAAAAGGTCATTTTTTTGTGTTAGTTATAAACAAATAACATGGAAAAACACAGATAGAAGGAGGAAAGAGTACACATAGTATTTTATATTATTTTAACTGTCGCAAGAGACTATGTCCAATTCTTGATTAAACAATCAAGTTCTGCTAAGTAAACTACCATTATGAAATACACTAAAGTATTTTTTCATAAAACTACTTCAGACTTTACCTAAGTATTTTCACAAGTCACTCATAACTTAATTTGACTATTCTTTTGACTCACTTATGGCTAACCTCGTTCAAGTATTCTTTATCACAGGTCACTATTGACTTAATAATTATTCTTTAAGCAAGTCACTCCTAGCTTAAGACAAATACAATGTCTAAGTGATCAAAAGATTGCAATTGCTCACTATAATGGGTAATGTCTTTCGTTGTATGCAATAGCTTAAGTTCACTCTTCTAGTTTACTAGTTTCAACATATAAGTGTTCTTCAAAAGCTTTTGGGCACAGAGAAATAAATTGGCAAAGTTTTTACACTTGCAATTATCACTATTATTCTTTATCTTCTCTTTATCTTCTTTATATAAGCTTGAAAAAGGTAGTCGCTGCCCTTTGAATAACTTTGAACTCCCTTGATCGTCTTCTTCTTCCACTACTATCATCTGATGAGCTTTAACATTAAGTCTAGTTAAATGGATTGCATGCAACAATAATTTCTTTTCTTTTCTTCACAAAGTCTCTCTTATAGCTAGCAATAAATTCCTTGGTAGCATAACCTTTTGCACCAAATAATGGTAAACGTGCACACTGTATAGGACAGATAATTAAGGCAAAGTTGAAACATATCTTGTGTTAGGAGAGTTGGCAGTCATTACAAAATTTAGCTTCAAGCCTAAGATATAGTTGAATCACACTTTTGTTTTGGTGTGAGCCTCTGGTGACAATGTTAAAGACATTCTTTGAGTGACAAACTTTAAGCTTCAGAAATATTCTTAGTATAAGTTAGCTTATAGTCTTCATGTGTACTTATCGTTTGATCATCATATATCTTCTATTATACTAAGTGGGTAGTCTGCTTTGTGCTATTATCGTCTACCACACGATGCACTTACACTTGTATGATTAGACGTAATATCATACCTTGTTGATTTAAGCACTTAATAAAAACTTTGGCATGTTAGACTTTTGTTATAACAATCTCCCCTTTTTTATGGTGCTTAAAATAACACGAGTTGGCGTGAGATGATCACATTCGAGCATATCATAGTTTGACGATGGATGCTCCCTCTTAACTTGTGTGTCTTCTCCATAGTTGAAAGCTCCTTCTATGCTTGGTCTTCTTCTGCTTTTCTCTTCTTAGAGGCTCCCCTTCATATGGAGATCCTTTTCTTTTCACTCTCCACTTTGACATTCAGATGTTAGTATTTAAGTACCGTCTGTTATGCATGAATTTTGAGGCTCTCCCGTTGGACATCGTCTTATAATGCCTTCCATATTCTTTTTAGTGTGGGTTCACCTTTTTCTTTCTCCATTTTTCTTCTCTTCTTAAGACACTTTTTTTCTATCTCTCCCCTCTTTTTAAGCATCATCAACATAGGGGTGGTGCCCTTCAGAAAGAACACCATGAAATATGTGGGTAAGACAACTATAAAATTCTTTGGTGTGAGAATAAGATAACAATACTCTATCTGCATTGTGCTCAGTTTGTCATTGGATTGAGAGAACCTGATGTCAACATAAGTTATAAAAGGAAGGGTGTTGACATATTGGAGAGGCTTCTCTTAAGGTTTTAGACAACTTGCGTAGTCTGCACTGAACTTCAATCTTTCAAAAAGAAGCAAGTCATAGGGCATCCAAGCTTTGGGTCTTTCTCCATGAGAGAGACTAGAATGCTATGTGTTGGTCAGCCTAGAGACACTTTTCTCAAATGATAAGATTCTTCGTCTTCGTTTGAAAAAACCTCTTTACCCTTGTAAAGATGGAACGTTACTCACTTTTTTGGGTCATCAACAGTGAGAAAGTAAGAGGTGGAAGGCAGTGATGCACTAAACCAAAAGTAAAAGAATCGCTTTTTAGATTATGTTTGTTCTTCTGTAGGACTTGTTGTCTTCTAAGCCCTTTTTCATACATTTGGTGTGGCATCATCTTCATGGTGCAATCATCTTCATATTATTCCTATTTATCAAAATCTTCATTGTCTGATAGATTTTGAGGATTTTTGGGAATGATCCAAGGAGCAGATAGAGGCTTCTTCTACTTGATCCATGGAGTGACTAGTTGCATTGAGTGAGACAATGCAATTATCTCAATCAGACTCAATGGGGCTTCACTAAGAATATTTAGTGATGGGGTTGTACGTTGTTCTCATAAATTAACCATTCTGGAAACTCGACACTGCTTGATGGCTAGTGCAACGTGATGAGATTTGTGTGTTGCAAATGAGTGGTTAGACGAGGTAGATACACTATAAAGTATGACTCTATTTTCCATATACATGTCTAGAGTATGTACTTTTGAGGAGTGGTGTTTTTCAAAAGACATTATTGTCCTTCTATTCTAAGATGAGCTAGCTTCATTAGTGACTACTGTTTGAGTAGATAATCTACCTCAACCTTTGACATAGTGGAGTAGTTGTTGATTATTGGGCTTGTATCTCCCATTCAGACAATGTGAAGAGTTCATTAGAGCTTTCTTGATCGGCATGGGATGAGGTAGAAGAAGGAATTTTGATTAGAGAATCCATAACTTCAAGAATGTATCTTTTCTAAAGTTTCTAAGATAGAGGGAATGTTTGATGAATTCCTCAGGCTTGGGTTTGAACGAGTTTAAATAGGTGTAAGGTTTAAAATTTGTAATCTGGAATGAGGAAAATTGTAGCTCAGATTTGCTCGAAAACGATAAATTTTTCAAGAAAATCAAATATTTGATCAAGATATTTAATCAACGCAATTTTTTTTCATTGAAATCACAAATTCAAATAATTTATCAATCATAAAGATATATATATATATAAATCAGTCAATAATTAAAAAAATATTCAATCATTTTGATATTTACTAAAATTTATTTAAAAAATTCAAATTCTTTCCTAATTAATGAGTAATTGTGTACTCCTAATGGATTTGTTCTACACGGCTCAATGGATTTTCATCAATCGTAATTCTTCTTTTTCTTAAATTGTTGTATATTCACTCTTCAATGAATCTCATGCCCAAAAGTTCTCTTAATTTCACAAATCTCTCTTCTACTAAAGGTTTTGTGAATATATCTGTAAGTTGATTTTTCGTAGGAATAAATTGCAGATCAATTATTTCCTTTTGAATGTAATCTCTTATGAAATGATATTTTATCTCAATATGTTTAGCTTTACAGTGAACTATTGGGTTCTTGGATTACAAGAATGTTAGTCTCATGGACGTTATAATCCTCAACTTGATTCTTCATCCATAGCAGTTGAGAGAACACTGTGCAGCTGACACATATTCAGCTTCTGTTCTAGACAAGGCAATCATTCCGTGTTTCTTACTAATCCAAGAGATCATATTACCTCTTACGAAGTGACAACCTACCCTAATGCTATTTCGTTCCATCCGTCCCCAATGTAATCTGCAGTAACCCTGCAAACTAAACTTTTCTCTAGTCTTATAGCATAAAGCAAGAGTAATAGTACCCTTGGGATATCTAAAAATTCTTTTGACAACTGTTTGATGCACTTCTTTTATGTCTGATTGAAATCAAGCACATAAAAACACATTAAACATGATGTCTGGTCTAGATGCAGTTAAATACAATAGTTATCCAATCATTTCCTTATACCATGTGATATCTACTAGTTTAAATTATTTTTCTAGACATAGGGATGAAGTAGGGTGCATTAGGGTACACATAATCTTGGCTTCGTCTCACAAAATTTCTTTAAAATTTATTTTACATACTTTGATGCTAAAAAATTTGATCATTTATCCGTTTTATTTGAAGTCCAAAAAAAATTTAGCACACCTATCATATCGTCTATAACACCAAATATTATATTGTCTACAAGACTTGGACTAAGATAAAATTATTCAAATGATCTCTACGAGACAATGCAATATATACACTTCCTTTTCTGAAATTGCTTTGTAATAAAAAGTTGCTCAGACGTTCATAACAAGCTCTAAGATCTTGCTTTAAACCATACAGAGCTTTATCGAGTTTAAAAACATGGTTATGCAAATTAGAGCTTTCAAAAAACTGGTGGTTGTTTTACATAAACCTCTTCTTTAATGAATCCATTTAAGAAAGCACTTTTAACATTCATTTGATATAACTTTATTCTACAAAATGCAACAAAAGACTAATAACATATAATCTTGCTATTGAAGACTAAGTTTTAGTGTAAGCAATACCTTTACTATTGTGAGTAGCATTTGACAAGAAGTCTGGCTTTGTTTCTCACATCCTTACCTTGTTTGTCCATTTTATTTTTGAACACGCACCTGGCTCCAATAATCGCCTTTCTAGGTGGTGGTTCTACAAGTGTCCATACCTCATTTTTCTGGAATTGGTCTAACTCCTCTTTCATGGCTTCAACCCAACTTTCATCTTCAAGAGCTATTTTTTACACTTTTGGGGTTGATTTGAGAGAGTGTAGCCATTTGATCTCTTAATTTCAATCTTGTTAAAACATCTCTGTTGGGATCTCCAATGATTGTGTCCACTGGATGATTCTTTTTTAGAGTACAATATCTCCCTTTCAGTTCTTCATCTTCAACAATTGGTTCGTCTGTTCCTCTATGTTCATCTTCTGGTGCCTTCTCTTGATTATCTAATAAACTATTTGATTTGTCCAAGGCATTAAATTCATTATCCATCTTACGCATACTATCTTTTAATTCCTGCAAATTGAATATAGGTGCATCTTCTTACTTTGATAATTTCTTATTAGGAATGTAATTGTTAAACCTTACATGAATTGCTTTTTCGACTACTAAAGTTCTAGAGTTATAAAAGCCTTAGAAGTTTCAGAATATCCAAGTAAGATTCTTTCATCACTTTTGGAATAAAATTTTTCAAAAGTTGTCTTTGGTATTTAATATAAAACATTGAACTCAAAATAGGTGAAAATAAGATATGTTGGGCTTTTTGTTCTTCCATAATTCTTAAGGAATCTTTTTAGCCAATGGTCTTATGTAAATTCTATTTTGTAAATAGCAGTCTGTGTTTATTGCTTCTGCCCAAAACCATTTTGGACTGAAGTTTGCATTTAACATCGTTGGACCCATTTCATATAAAGACCTATTCTTTCTATGTTATGGTTTGTTAGAGGTTGGGTAGGATCTAGATCAACTCAAATAGAGATGAAGACAAAAACATCCATGGCAGAATAATGTCATGGGTGTGGCAACACTCATTGATTAAAGATTTAATGAATCGATCCTTGAATTTTCTTAGGTTGGGTAAGTTTTGTGGGTCTTTAGTTGTAGTTTGCAATTGTTTACTATCATCTTGATATTTGCATGCAAGAAGCTCCAAAATACTCAAGGTGAAATCTATTTTCAAAGCATAATTTGTGAAAATTTTAACCGTAGAGTAAAAATAATCGATTGTTTTTGGAATCAATTGATTGTTTTGTACTCTAGTAAAATCAACTGATTGTTTTGCAAAAACAATCGATTGATTTCACTTGAAACATGAATTTTGCTATATATTCATGCGCTCTACAACTTGTGAAGTAACTTTTGACACTTTTTGAATTTGAGAAAACATTCATACTTTCACTTGCGATAACTTTATAGGAAAAATTTCAATATTTGAGAGGTTGATGAAGATTCGATAAAGATCTACCTTAAGTCTCATTCTTGAGAGATTAATTGCACTTGCATTTGAATGGTTGGAGCACACTGTAGTCTAATTTGAGTACAGGGAAGCTTTTTCTTACTGCATGAGTCTAATTGGCTGTTGTTTTAGTGTTTATTTTGTTTGTAATTCATTTTTTATATAATCTTGTGTTTGTCTAAGTACTAGGTAAATTTCAATTAGTTGTTTTGTATTTTAACCGATTGTTTTTCTGTTTACTCACTGCTGGAAAATTTTGATCGATTGTTTTATCATTTTAATCGACTATTTTTCTAAGTGCATGTAAAAATTATTTTTTAGCCTTCTATTTTGTGTTTTCAATTGATTGATCTGTGTCTATTTTGATTGTTGAGCATTGATAAATAAAAGTTCCCATTTTTTCAAATTGTTTTCAAAATAGAATTAATAGTTCAATTCACCGCCCTCTCTTGAACTTCAGCCTACGTATTTTTCTACAATGGGCGTACATGGAAGCATACATGGAGGTAGAAGATGATTATCATTTGATATTACAAGAAAATACATAAGGAAACAAGAACAAGTAAGAGAATGAAAGTAAAAATGGATTAAGGAAGAGAATAGGATGATGAACACAACACCTATAGGGGAAGAACCTCCAAGGATAAGTGCTTGAAGAGCCACCACTTGAGAAAACTTCTCAAGATAAGAACTCAAAATAAAAGAGAAAGGAGACAAATCAACTTTCAAACAAACCTTTTAAAGGTTATTTCATTTACTCAACTTTATATTTTTCTACAATGACCCTTTTATAGATGGATGGTACGTCGAAAGAGTCACAAAATTAGTAAAATATTAACAAGAATTAACTAGGATTAAGCTAAACTAATCTCTACAAAATTAGGGAGTTAACCTTCGGTGGTTAGTTAGTCTGATGAATGTGCACTTGGTAGTTAAGTAGGTGCATGAATGTAATGATTACAAATGATGATTTGGCAACCCTTGCAATTGTTTATGATTGGTTCAACACTTATGGGGTTCCAAAGGTCAAAGAGCTTCTCTCAAGTTGTTTCCCTTCAGTTCCTTCCTTCTCTCAAGTTCTTGCCAATTTTAAGACCTCTACTTGCTTAATTATTTTTATTTCTTCTTCCAAAGCTCTAAGACTTCTTCTCTCTCTTATATCTTCATGCTCAATCTTTATTTGTCATGCTTCGTTTATTTATTCTTCATGTTTTCTCTTCCTTCTATTCCTCAAGTGCTGCATTCTTGCATGTATCATCCTCCTTGTCTTGGAAAGAATTCATCCATTAATTCTGAAGCCCTGAATCACAAAGAGAATGATCATAAACATTAAAGCTATGGCTTATTATTTATGACTACTACTAAGAAAATTGTTTATTACTGTCCTCTTGGATACAAAACTAAAGTACATAGTATGTCATGTTTACATGTGGGTGTATGCTCTTATCCCAAGAGTTATATGCTTCAAAATGTCTTCTCATTTTATTTTTAAAATGTGATGATGCTGATGGTTATGATAATGATGATGATTATGATGAATATGATGATAATGATGATGATTATTATGTATATGACTATGGGAGTCATGATTATAGAAGAATGTCCTATGACACTTTTTCCAAAGAGTTTAAACACTATTCTAGCAACAAAGGTTTCTTCTCTTCAATAATTAATGACTGTTGAAATTCCTTCAAACCTTGTAGAAATTGGGTCATGAAAAGATCAAGAAGCCCACCTCTTTTGAAATTTTTATCTCTAATATGTCCCTGCACTTTGTAACATCCAAGGAAAAGGAATAATAATAGAAAATAAATCTAAATGTTTAGGAATTGAAAAGTTCATAGATTGTCTTTTAATCTTCTCTTGATCCACTTGTACTCCTTTGTCAATATTCATTGAACATGCAATATTAGGCAAAAGGAGACACAACGGTTTGTAGACAAGTTTTACCTTTTGGACTTCTTTACATGATGTCACAAGTAAATCTTTATCTTTCTTACCTTTTGGACTTATTCTTTTTATGTGTTTTTTTCTTTGATTCCCTCATTGAAAGTTGATCACTTCTACTAGGTGTTAAGAGAGTAAGGGAATATGTCCTTCTCTTTTTCAAATGAAAACTTGTTGGTGAGGCCATCATGGTATATATGACGATCATATTGCCATGTACTTCCCAACAATACATGGCATGCTTCCATAGGCACCACATCACATAGGACTTCATCATTGTATTTTCCACTAAGGAACTTGGTTAGTGACTTTGATTTCTTTATCTTCACTTAACCAGTGTAGCTTGGAAGGTATTGGGTGGGGAATTGTTGGGAGATTCAATTTATCCACCAATCTCTTACTTGCTACATTGGTATAACTTCCTCCATCAATGATGAGAATACAAACTTTGTTGTTTATAAGGCATCTTGAATGAAAAATGTTTTCTATTTGATAATCACCAATGTCTTTATGGACATGGCTGAGCATTTTCCTTACAACTAATAAGTCACCTTTTTCAGGGACAAGTTCATATTCACTATTAGAAGAAGGAAAAGTACTTTTGGTTGGTGAAAAAGGAGAAGAAGATGAAGGGGAAGAAGGAGAAGAAGATGAAAGGGACGAAGGAGAAGATGAAGAGTAATGTTCTGATTGTATCTCTTCATTCTTCATCACCATAACCCTTTGCTTTGGAAAATTGAAAGCCTTACGTCTATAACCAAAATGCTTAAAAAATTTCATTGAACTTGTTTTTTCCTCAAATTTGGGTTTAGGTGAAAAAGAAGAAGAGGCATGATCCTTTGAAGAAGAAGGATGATTATGACCCCTACAAGAAGATGAAGAGCGCTTATGCTATTTGGAATATGAAAAAGATGGTTTAGAAAACTTACCTTCACTTGACCTTTCTTCTTCCTTCTTACCTCTAGAGGAGTTCCAAGAGGCATACTTTTGATAGGCAAGGCACCTCTTGAGTTGCCTTTCAACCTTCATAACTTGGTGAAGAATATCCTCTAAATTTCCATGTTGTTGGAGTTCCACCACATCTTGGATGTGTTGGTTAAGGTCATTCAAAAACCTTGCCATCTTAGCTTCGACACTTTCCTCTAAGTCATTCTTTTAATTGAGAGCATCTCCATCTCTTTGTAGAATTCCTTCATACTTTTTTAACCTTGTCTAAGTCTTTGGAGTTGAAGGATTAAGTATTTTCTATAGGTGGAAGGCATAAATCTTTTTCTCAAAGCTTTTTTGAAAATCTTTCCAAGAATTAATTTGAGAATGTTTGTCATCAATAATATCCTTTTGATATTTTTTCCACCATAATAAAGCATAACCCTTAAACTCTACCATTTCAAGTTTCAAAATTTCCATATCTCTAAACTCACAAGAATAAACAATTTGGTTCACCTTCCTTTCCCATTCCTCAATTACATTTGGAACCCAATCACCATTAAACTCAGGAAATTTAACATTATGCTTAAATAATTTCTCCTCATGTCTAGTTTCATGTGATCTCCTCTCCCTTATCTCATGGCTAGGTAGATAAAAAGCTTCCATGTCACTATCCACCATGTTTGTAGAAGAACTTGAAAAATATTTGCCTCTTCTATGCTTTCTATTCACATTTGCCTTCAATTCTTCTATTTGTTGCCACAATTCCTCCATAGCCACTTTTTGTGTATCCATATTGATGCTTCCCTCCTCTTTAGGACTGTCGCGACCAGGATCGGGGACGACAAAACGAAAGGAGAATGATTTAGGATATTATTTTGATCAGAGAAAAGGAGTCGCCACCACAGTTTATTATGGAAAACTATGGAAAAACCGAAATCGGATAAAACGAATCTGCGAAATCGGATCTAGGTTCTGGAGTCGGTTATGTATGAGGAAGGTATTAGCAGCCCCACAGCGCCCGTCATAAGACGGTACCTCTAATCGAATGAGTATAACGAGCGTGATTTTATAAAACGTTCATTTTCCCAAAATAATAACAGAAAAGCAAGTGTGAACAAAATAATGATTTTTAAATAAAAGGGTCTGACAAGGATTGACCTTGCTCCTACGTATTTCTATCGTTGATAGGAAATCAGGGCATACGTAGTTCTGACTTGAAAATTGTTTGGTTATCAGAAAATTCTTATTAATTTTTATTATTTGAAAAGTTTATACTTTTTATTAATTATAAAATTTCGTGTTAGATATCGCTCGACGCGTACGGTACTTTGATTATCTAAATGAAATGTTTTTCGAATTAAAACCCACATGACGCGTACGGCCAATTAGGATTTAATCAAAACCATTTTAAAATAAACCCGAAAAAGAAAAAAGTAAAAGAAGTATTGCCAAAAATCCAGCATTAAATTGTTTTTCTATCTCCTCTTTTATTTTTAGTGATACCTCCGGTCTCATTCTTCTCAACTTTTGCTTGATCGGAGGGCTCTCTGGTTTGAGTGGAAGCTTATGTTGTACTATGTCAGGGTCTAAGGCAGGCATATCTTGGTAAGACCAAGCAAAAATATCTCTAAACTCTCTTAGAAGAGCATATAATCGTTCTCGTGTTTCTTTTGTCATGGTTGTGCCGATTTTGACTTTCTTTTCTTCCCCCTTTTCCCCCAGATTAATCAATTCAATATCTTCTTGATGCGGTTTCATTTCTCTTGTTTCTTGTTCCACTAATCTTAACAATTCTGGAGAGGGTTCACAGTCTTCTTCGTAATCATTTTCCATATTATCAACGGGGAGTGTGAAATTAGGGTATGAAATTTTGATATCGTTATTTTCAAAACATTCATCATCATATCTGCATTATCCAAATTTATGAAGATTTATAAGCAAGCCAAAAGAACAAGATGAAAAAATACAATTTTACTGAAAAATGGCAATTACCGCCATCGCTTAGTTTTATTAAAACACATTAGTAATGAAATCACAGAGTTTTAAGTCAAAAATTACATCTCATTACAAGTGAACACCCTGGTTAAATATACGGATTTCCAATTGTTAAGTTGTGTATCAGGAAGCCAAGGGCGCACAAAATTTAAACTTTCATCTCTCAGTCCACTCTCAATTACGGCCACATGGTCAGTATTCATCCATCCTGCACTGTGAAAGCTCTGCTTTAAGTCGCACAGAGTAATGCCTCTTATCCTTGGCTCGTGACCCTCTAACCTAGCTCGACCCCTTTCTACTTTTTCTTCAATTATTTTTCTTTTATCTGCTTTGGTAGGCTTGTAACCCAGGCCATACCTTCCTTTGTTATCGGTCAACTTCAATGGAAGTACATCTCCTTTGCCGTATCTGCCTAATCCATTCGCATACCCATACCCTCCTTTTATCATAGTTCTCGCCATCATCAACGATGCATTCGACAAGTAAGGATTCACCCTGAAGGGTTCAACATAAGTTGTACTCACAATCTTCAAAGCCTGGAAGGACGTTTCCAAAGCCTCTTCAGTAGCCTCAATGTATGGAGTAGACGACGGTCCACTCACGAGCAAATCCTCTTCTCCAGAGACTATGATTAACTTGTCGTCAACTATGAATTTCAACTTCTGGTGTAGAGTGGAAGGCACAACACTAGCAGTATGAATCCATGGTCGTCCTAACAAACAACTGTATGCTGGAAGTATATCCATCACCTGGAATATTATTTGGAAAGTATATGGCCCAACCTGTACTGGTAATTCTACCTCTCCAATGACTTCCCTTCGACTCCCATCAAAAGCTCTAACGACCATAGCACTTAGGCGTAAGTAAACCCCTTCACCAGGCAACTTGTCCAACGTAACTTTTGGCATAACGTTCAAAGATGAACCGTTATCAATAAGCACACGCGCTATGAAGTAGTCTATGCATTTAACAGATATATGCGGAGCCTTGTTATGACCTCTTCCCTCTGAGGGTATTTCCTCGTCGGTAAATGTAAGGTGATTGTTAGCAGTAAGGTGACTAACAATTCCTTCAAATTTATCTAAAGAGATATTCTGCTCTACATGAGCCCCGCTCAAAATTTTCATCAATAGCTTCCGGTGAGAAGTATAATGCATTAGCAATTCCAACAAGGAGATTCTCGCTGGCATGCGATTTAGCTGATCAACCACTTTGTATTCGCTTTGTTGAATAAATCTCAAGAATTCATGAGCTTCCTCATCGGTGATTTCTTTCTTATTTTCCTCCTCATGCTCCTAATTAGTTTGCAAAACCTTCCCTCTCCAAAAGGTCTTTGCTTTTTCTATAGACACCTCCTCTCTAGTTCTTTCATCGTCTTTCTCCTTTCTTAGCTCCGGGGGTGTGAAAAGGCGACCACTTCTTGTTATTCCTCCAATTTCGGAAATATTATCAATAACCACTTTGTCAGTATCTAGTGCTTCATCCATTTGTTCCCCGTTTTGTTCACCCTTAATAACACTGACACCATACTTCCAAGGAACGACTTTCTCGTTTTTATATGGAAAGGAAGAGAGAGCCTTTATCACCACGGGTTGCCGACTTAGAGACATAGGTGAGGCCTTTTTGAAACGAATCACCAATGGTTTAGGCCCGGTCATACTTAACTCTTCACCTGTTTGCACAAAGACTTCTTCTTCTAGCTTTCGATGATAAACTTGCAAGATGTGTCTGTCTATTAAATTTTGCAAAAAGCTTTTAAAATCACAACACTCATTGATAGAATGTTCAGTGCTCGAATGAAACCTGCAAGTGTATTATGGCTTATATTCAAATTCTGATAAACCCATTTGACAAAGTCCTATGAAAACATCTTTCAAGGAACTCCTGATTCCATCTACTCTCCTCACCAAACTTTGTCCTTCTTTATCCATGACAGCGTTTGTCGAGACATTTGCATGTCCCGACAAGGGATTCATGTCTACACTCGGTTTCTCCACTTGAAAGGTTAGCCATCCCGAATCAATTAATGATTGCACTTTAAATTTAAGTGCTCGACAGTTTTCGATTGAATGGCCAATCGCTTCGCTATGGTAATCACATTTAGCACTAGCATCATAGTACTTAGGATAAGGTGGTTGCAATGGCTTCATAGGACAAATCACAGCTAGTGCGTTGTTGAAAAGATTTGGTAGGAGTTCGATGTAGGTCATTGGAATATGAGTGAACTTCTTTTCTTGATCCCTCCTTGTATCAAAACCTTGACCCTGAGCCTGATTGGGATTCAACCCTTCTGGTCTGGGTTGGTATGCATTACGAGGAGTAGGTGGAGGTCGATATGCGGGTTGAGATCAAGGAAAATTTTGTCGATATGTTGGTGCAGTATTCGCAACGTATGGGGAGGGCCTCCAATATGGCATAATAGAAGCTGCCTGGACTTTCCTTTTTCTTACCATAATTGAATCCAAGTTTCTTGGCATACTCTTTAAAAGTTTCAACACTTTGCTTTACCATATTTTGAAGTTGAATCTTATCTGGAGCCATATCAATATTATACTTGTATTGCTTTAGGAAAGCATCAACCAGATCTTTCCATGAACGAATATGGGTTGGCTCCAAATATATGTACCAATTCAAAGCCACACCAGCCAAACTGTCCTGGAAGAAATGTATTAGTAATTTCTCATCGTATGCATGAGCTGCCATTTTTCTACAATACATCGTCAAATGGTTCTTAGGGCAGGAGGTGTCTTTGTACTTTTCGAATTCTGGCACTTTAAATTTCGGAGGAATTATAACATCGGGTACCAAACATAACCCTACAGCATCCCCAAACCTAGAACTGCCACCCCCTTCAATAACTCTGAGTCTTTCTTCAAGTATTTCCAACTTGTTTTTCGCTTCGTAAGCATGGAGAGATACTCCTTAAACCTTTGCAGGAGTTGTGTTTTATGTCTGTGGATCTTCACCCATTACTACTTGCAAGCCATGTGGTTGAGCCATTGTTTGTGGTTTAGTGAAGGCAGTCATCCCGACCGCATGAGTGTTCACTGGTACTTGAGTTGAGTCTTGCTTTCCCACATATATGAGAGGAGTAGGGGCAGAGGATGGTATCTTTTCTTGCTCAGGATATTCCTCATGATGTGGAACATAGCCTAAGGTTAGACCATAAGGAGGGAATTCTACATGATTTGCTTTTATTCCCCTAAGTACTATTCTGTACTTGTAATGTCCCTTGTTGGAGAGTTTGAGTGTAAGAGGATGTCGTTTCTGCATTCTTCATTGCAAGAGTCTCAGTAGTGCTTTTTAGAGCGGCTAGGGCCTCCATAAGTTGGCTCATTTGTTCTTTAATCAGGTTAACGTCGGCCTTAATTGCCTTTTGTGCTTCGCCCCAGTTTTCCATTTTCTTACGATTAGCACGGGTTCTGTATGGGTGTCGTGGAATGTTAGCCGTTATTACGTTTCTCTGAATTCATTCTATTTTTAAAAACGAATTAGATACAAATGTAAAAGAAGAAACTAAATGCAAAGTATTTAAGTGGTAGTCAAAAAAATTGTGCGAATGCTCATGAAAATCAACATGCGTTTGAATTGATTGAGAAGCCCAAATTGTCAGACATTAGAGTTAACCAAAATCTTTTAAATAAATACAACAGAACATCTATTATTTTCTGGCACAGGCAACCATGCCCTTCATTACTCCCACCAACAATTTGTAATGCTCAAGGAAATTTTCAACTTCTTTTGGCGGATTGTAAAATATTAATGTCGCCTCAGCTTCGCGCAACATCTTTGGGATTCCATCGATTGCTCCATTAGCTAGAGCGGCCAACTGAGAAAAACACACCTTCCAATGTGCTACTGCATTTCCTTGTTCAGCTATGAGACCCTCCATTTGAATCATTATGGCTTGGTGTTTCTCTTCCATTTCTACCCTTTGCCATTGCTCTTCTTTTACCCTCTCTTCATATTCCATTACTGTTTCTTTCATTTGTCGGTCCATGTCATTAATTTTGTCTTGGAGATCACGTAACTTTTGCAACGCCTCCTGCTTATCTCTTTTGATTTCTTCATATAGGCTTTTCCATTGATGCTCTGAAGATGAAGCTATATTTCGCTCTTGGGCTCTCCGGGTCAGCTCTGCATTAGCAGCTGCTAAGTCTTGCTTAATTTTGAAAGTATATTCTCTTTCAGATCTTTGCTTTTTCATTAATTCTTTGTTTGCCTTTGTTTTATCTTCACACTCTCTCTTGAGATCCACATAATCATGACAAAGACTTTGGAGGTTGCTGCTCAATTTAATATCTTTTCTTTCAACCTTTCAATCTCTGTGTTTAGCCATTTTACTTCTTCTGACTCGTCCTCCGGTTTTGGTTCTCCTTTTGTTGGGTTTGGAGAAATGAGCCTGAAAGGTAATTTGACCCTTTCAACCCTCTCCGCCATCCACTGACGATATGGAATCTCTCTGTTTAAAGCCCACGACCTGGATTCTCTCTCCATGTAATTTACACTCTTCCGTGCATTCTTAATCTGGTGCAAAATTTCTGTAGCAAGGCCATCCTCGTAGTAAGATAGTAATGGAGCTAAAACAGCGGGTGTTGGAGCCCCTTTAATAACATATCCAAATTGTCGTTGAGCTAGTACCGGATTATAATTTATGCAACATTTGGTTCCCACAAGCGGCACATTAGGATATTTCCCACTGTCAACACCCAATTTCGTCCGGACAAATAAATTATTTCAGATTATAAAACAATATAAAAATTAAAATAAAAGTGCGTGTTATTTAGCTTTATTATACTTTGTCATTTAAATAAAAAGAAAAGAGAGGCTTTGGTCCCATTATAATCTATGAATAAAGTTTTAAAATAAAATTCATAGAAAGAAATAGAAGATCAGTCTATTAAAAATTTGTTGAAAGAAAAAAGATAGTAATTAAAAATATATTGAATTTTTTTTCCATAAAGAGAAAACTAAAAAAATGTGATAATTAAAATATAATAATTAAAAAAATAATAATGATTAAAAAACAAAAATAACAAATAATAATAATAATAAATATTAAATAATTAATGATTAAATAATACAAACAAAATAAAAATAAATATATATATTAGAAAAGGGGAATAAATAATAATAAAAACAAGAAGAAGGGAAGACTGCTTTCAAACTGTTTACTTACTTTGCACGTTCAAGATAATAAATAAATAATAAAAAATAATAAAAAGAATGAGTCAACGGCAGTAGACCCCAATGTTCTCACTCCCTAACTCCACGTATTTGTTTTAAAAAAAAGAGAAATATTTGCAAATAATAATTTTGAAACCGCTCAGATAACAACCCACGTTCTCTACTTAAATAAAAATAAAATTAATAATAAATAATGAATTGTTACCGTTGAAAAATGATTTAAGTCTTATTCCTGGGTAGATTCATTTTTAATATTAATTTCAAAAAAAATAATTAAAAATAATAAATATGAATGAGTCAAAGAGTGATAACCTCCCTGAATTGAACTACTAGCATTTTAAAAAAAATATCAATTAAAATAATATGGAAAAAGAAAAAGAGATATATTAGTCAAAGGAAGAAAAAGAAAAGGACACGGATCATTTTGAGGATTTGAAAAAAAAGAGAACGAGAGAGAATATTGAGAAGAGAGAGAAGAAGAAAGCATACTGAGAAAGAAAAGACTAGGCACCAGGTATGTTTATTTTCTTTTTGCTTGTACATTCATTCATGACATAAAATAAAAAAGCACCCACAATTATTCCTATTTCATCAACATGCATCTCCATGAACGCATAATTCCACAATGTTTCTGCATTGTGTTTTTGCCTTGCATCTCCACTGTACATCCCACCATGAATCTCCATCACCTTTCCATTCCATTCCAATAATCATCAACCAAACCACCTTCTACGCCATGTTAACCCCACTTCCTAAATATACAAACCAAATATCATCCAAATAAAAATAATAAAATATTTTCTTTGTTTATTTGCTTTGTATTTATAGGCATTTTTATAAATATACTTGCTCGTTTTTATTATTTGATGGGATTGTTATCTTAATTGGGAAAAATAATACTTTA
>Ga0209700_103055_pt1 | contig 32757 bp, 19 predicted proteins | sample SiratroredBW_FD_187528 | JGI IMG/M metagenome (GOLD analysis project Ga0209700, IMG submission 187528) | Root nodule microbial communities of legume samples collected from California, USA - Siratro red BW (SPAdes) (version 2) | ecosystem: Host-associated > Plants > Roots > Nodule | place: USA...
TTCTTTTGCAGGTACTTTCATGTGTTTTTTTTTTTTTTTTTTTTTTTTTTTTTTTTTTTTTTTTTTTTTTTGAGTTTCTTGGTTCTTTTTTTTCTGTCTACCATTTGACTATCATGGTGTGTTATTCATTATTGTACTTTAGTCCATTTACTTGCCTAATATTAACTATCTCTTTTGATTAATAATCCCTTTACTTTTCAATTATCTTTTGACATTGTATTGAAATTTTAACATTTAAATAATTAGAAGCTCAACTCATCTTTAGCTTTAGCACTCTTAGAAGAATTAAATTATTAACACGTTTAGATCTAAAACTTTGTGATGTTAGCCCTTTAACAAAATCCCTAAAACAATTCAAATCTTTTATAAATTTTGGCTCTCAATAAGATCTTTGTCTTTAAATATGTTTGATGTGGAAGAAATTGAAATATTAACTTTTGGGATTCTAGAAATCATTATTTGTAAGGAGGGTTGTTTCAAGTTATGATTTTATATTTTTGGAATGTAATTCACAAGTTATGATTTTATATTTGGAAAATCATTTGGACATGTTTTAAAATATGTTTGGTGTAAACTTTTTATATTCTTAAGAATATTTTTTAAATTCTAAATTCATTAAAAAATGAAAGCTAAATAGGGGTTAGAAAATACATTCATTTATTCCAATGAGAATATGGCTTGCCTACCCTTAGTGTGAGGATAAAATATGTACAATTATTAGGGAGATCTAACTTTCCTAAGAGTAAAACATATTCAACAATGGTTCTTATAAATTTAATAATAAAACATATTCAACAATGGTTTTTATAAATTTAATAAACATAAGGATAAATGCTCCCGTTTCATAAGGTTCCGTGAAGCAAACGTATGCTTACGTATAACATAAAAGGGTAAAAAAAAATATTACTAAAAATATTCACATAGTTTTCATAAAATCAAATAGTAATTTGTTATTTAAAAATATATTATCACATTAAATTATTTAATAAAATTAATATATCATATTTTTACAACAAGTTTTTTTGTTTTAACTCGAAAAATGTTTATTTTCAAACAGTTTGTTCTCTAAAAATATTGTTTTTTAAAAAGTAAATCAAATATAGGAAACATAATTTCTAAACACTTTTCAGAAAACCAAAAGGAAATAGGTACCAAACGCCTCCTAACATTCTTGAGTCCTATCAAATAAATTGAGTTTGAGATCTAATGAGTTCATATTCTCAAATTAAAATCAGTAGAAAAATGATGAAGAAAACGTTTAAGAAGCTAGATTGAAAATGTTATGCGAAAGGATTAACATCGTAGACCTAATTCTTGGAAACTGGGCCACGTGTCTTTAAATTGAGCCCACCAATTTTGATTCTTAATTTTAATATTTTTATGCGAAAACACGTGTTTTTTTTGACAGATTATGTTGAATGCTCTTACGTATTGGCACATAGACAGAGTTAACACCTAGTGTAGAATAGAAGAAAAAAGGTACAACAAAAAAGCAAAGTTAAATTTTGATTTTGGCATGGACAATATTCATGTAGAAATAAACACAAATCTTAATTTTATTTTATTTTTGTGATATGAAATTTTTACAATAATTAAACTCTTAAATAGTGCAGAAACAAACACGGTGTCCTTTTTTTTATTTTGTTCTTTTATAATATTTTATAAATAAACATATATTAGTTTTTATTTTCATTATATACAAATAATAATTAAATATATTATCTATTACATACTGTACCGAAGATTTTAGCTTAATTATATGAAATCAAATATTTTAAATTTTTATAATTTAATCGAACTTAAAATATGAATAGTTACTTTTTTAATCTACAAAAAACCTCTCTTCTCACTATTTTATTAGTTTATTTTCTGTTTCTTATTTTTCGTTATATTTAATTTGTTTTCTAATTAACACCTTTCATTATTAATTTTATATTTTAAGTTAAAAAATTATAAAAAGTAAAATAGAAAAAGTATATATATATATATATATATACACACACTAAGTGTGAAAAATCTCCATCATATACTATTATAAGTAATATATATTTATAGAGAAGAGATTAATATATGAAGTGATTTTATTTATAAATTTTAATTTGTATACTATATTTTGTGATAAAATAATATTTTTTTAAAATTATAATTATTATTTAAAAATAATCCGTTTCTATCGATTATATCAATCCAATTCCATTCAGAACATAATCGGATAAAGATTAACCTATTTCAATTTTGACTTCGATTTTTTATTTTAATTTAGTCTATTTTACAGGTTATTTAGATTGTTCTATCAAATAATTGTTATGCAAATAATTTAAATTATTATGCAAATAATTGTTCTAATTTTTTATTTTATTTTTTCAATGTGGATGGAGTAAACAATGAGAGAATATATTTTCCCAAAGATCACAATCAATGATGATGAAACTCATTGGACAAGAAGTTGTATTTTTCATAAAAAGGACAAACAATATTCTTCCCAAACAAACAAGTCATACTCCCAAAAAATGACCACCATATATGTATCTTTCCAAAAAATAATGCTCCAACCATATCATTCTTACTATAATCCTTATTAATTATTACTAGTTCAAATTTTATATACTAGAGTTTTATAAATAAAATAATGTTTTACAAGTACTTAATCTTCCAAAAGTGCAAAAATATCATGGCAAAACCTAAAATCATCATAACTATAGTACGAAAAACTAAAATCCAGATATATTATAAAAATTAAAACAAGATAACAACGAATAAAAAATTAAAATAAATAAATTTTACAAAAAAAAATTATGAAAAAATGTGCAACATATTATAAGAATTGAAAATATATTTAAATTAAGAGGATATTTAAGTTGAGGATATTTAAGTGCATTCGATGAAGCCAAAGAGAAAAGAAAGAAGCTTGAAGAGTTTAGTTGTTAGAGTCAGTGTGTTCGTGTGAGTGTTAATAAATAACGTGTTGGTATCATATATCATTGAAATATGCTCTAAGAAGCTTTAAAAAGAAAATGAAAATAATTTGATGAAAGTTTTCATGAAAAACAGTTTTAATGATGTTCTGTTTTGAAAATAATTGAAATTAAAAAATTAATCATATTTGTGAGAAGAGAACTAATACGGAGAGAGTTTTATGAATTCTATTAAAAGACAAAGAGATTTCACAAAGAGCTAAATAAGTTTTTTACCAAATCATTCAAGAAAGAGAATCTTGGACCCATTTATCTGATTTGTGGTTGTTCTACATTGTTTTCAATCTCGTTTAAGTTAGAAAATTTTCTATAACTTGGTTTGGACCATTTTGTTTTATTCTAGTTGTAGTTGGTGATTGTGTTACATATCTATTTATTGTAACTTAGTGTTTAATCTACATTTGGATAGGATTTTCATTTGTAGAGGTGTAGTAGGGTGTTGCATTATTTCTTTATTGATCTTGCAGGGGTGCAAGATTGTGTCTTCATTGTATTATTTGTATAATTGTGTGTTTTAGTAAAATTCTTTACAAGTTTGCAAGAAAAACTAGATGTAGCTCCTGAGAAAGAGTAGGCCAGTATAATTACTTGTTCTGAATTTCCATTTAATTTTATGTGAAATCTAAATCTGAACAAAAAGTTATCCAATTAATTATGTTAATCAATTCATTTTTTTTACTATAATATACTCAGTGGAATTGGTTGATTAATCTGTTTTGAAATCAGATTTCATTTAAAATATGATCTAAGATTATCACATTGCTAAAATTCAAATTTTTTGATAATTACTGGAATCTGTGAATTCAATCTCTTAATCGAATAAATCAATAAATTGAGTTTCTGTAATTTTGTCTTTTTAAATTGAATACTTTATAATTTTAATTAAATATAATTTTTAACAAGATTTCTAAACAAGAATTTATTCAATTGTTTTTTAAATAAAAATCAATTGTTTTTTTCTTAAAACAAAAATATAATCTGATTGTTTACAATTATTAATAAATTATTTTTTTTATTATGTGGCAACAAGTATTGCAGTAAATTACTTCAATTAGAAGTATTTATTATTATAAACTATTTTTTACGAAAATTTTTAATTCAAACCTCTTAAACTCAGCTAATTTTTTTTTCATTTATTACCTTATCACGAGAATTTCTCCTCAATCGTTGGAGAACCAAATAAATAATAATTTATGGCTCATGGCCTTTTCATCACGTTTTAAAAATGTGACCTTTTTTCAGCATAAAAAAAGTTGGTTTTATAAAAAACTTATTTTCTCCTATACAATTTCGTTTGTTAGATATATTGAGACTGACATACAAGTACTTTGAAAATGTTTTAACATTTTTATAAATATTTTTAGAGAAAAATGAAAAAAAATAAACTATATTTTTCATAAACTAAATTACTTTATCAATAAATAAATTTGCAATAACTTTCTGGCATTAATTCTTTAAAAGATGATTTTTAGGTCATGCATATAAATGTATCCTTTCAATCTTAGTTATTTGTGTTATTTGTTTAGTTTTAACATAAATACAGTTTTGACCTTATCGGAAAAAGTTCAAAATTCAGAAACATTCTCATTTTTAATTTTTTCCTGATATGACTTTAAATTAATTATTTTCTTACATATTTTAAGTAATGCGTTTGTAAAAAAAGGAAAGATTTATAAAAGAAATTATTTCCGTAAAATTTTTTCATGAAGTTATCATAAATTGTTCCACAAATTTTGGTGGTAAAAATTTATGAAGCTTTGGTGATAATTATTGTTTTGGCTACCAGTTTTAGGCTATTTGCTGACTTTGATCCACGTGTGTGTGTCACGTTGATGTAGTTATCCAAGTTGTTTGTGGAATTATTACAAAACTTTACTAAAATATTGTTTTGTTGACTATTGATATTGCTTGTGGACAATTCCTACTTGTCTGGCACAAATAGGTTTCAATTTTTCTTTCACTTTTTGCTTCTCATGATAGCTATAAATACCCTTTTAAGAATTGCAGTATTGCACCGTCTATTTTCCGCGTCTTGTGTATCTCTCTAAAAGATATTGAAATTTTGTGTTGTTCTTTTCGTTCTTTGGAATTGTGTAAAGGGAACAATGAATGCTCTAGCAGCCACCAACAGGAACTTCAGGTTGGCCTCTAGGCTCCTGGGATTGGATTCCAAGCTTGAGAAAAGTTTGCTCATTCCATTCAGAGAAGTCAAGGCAAGTAAACCTGCAAATCTTTTGCTCTTACCATGGCTTCTTTCTTTGGTTTTTAAACTAAAGTGTTGAATGGTATCAAACAGTTTTCTTGAAGAAACTACACACCCTTTTCTATGCATTCTTCCAGATTTGTTGCAGCCAAAACTTTCATGCAGTCATGAATATGATCATATACCTTGATTTTTCATTTGTTGGTTCTTGTTTGCTTACTGATTGAATGAGTGATGAAACAGACTTCATTCATTGAGCTATATTCCTCTATCAAGTTTTTTTGGTTAAAAGTTCGTTCTTAGAATTTTTTGTAGAAACTCTTTTGTACTAAATGATAGCATTATGTTATGTTTGACAAATCACCTCCCTTTCTTTGAAATGGTGTTGTCTTGATGACTTCTGTTTTGTGCTGATTATGTCTTTGCCAGATACAAATGACAGAGATCAACAACTAGTGTTCTAAATTTTGTTTGAAAATGCAGGTTGAGTGTACCATCCCTAAAGATGATGGCACTTTGGCTACTTTTGTTGGATTCAGGGTTCAACATGATAATGCCAGAGGCCCCATGAAAGGAGGAATCAGATACCATCCTGAGGTGAATTACATTCTGACTTTCAAGTACCATAGTTACTGAGCAACAGATCTAAAATTAAAGCACAAACTAACTATAAATTTTTATCAATAACAGTGTTTACTTTTCTTTACCTTATATTTTACATCTTTTCTGAGGAGTCAAATGTGTTTTAACTATCTCAATTTGGGGTCAAAATTGGTCTTAATTCTTATCTCTGGTTTTCATATCTTTCATAATTAATGAATTTCATCTTTTATCCTGGTATTGTAAATTCCATGAAGAAGAATTTATCAATTATAAAATAACATGATGGCCAAAATCATAGTTTTTAAATATAAGAACCAAAACAAATTTTTACTGAAGATTCAGCACTTGAAACACATTTTATCCTATATTGAATACAGGGATGATTCCATTAATAAGCAAAGCAGCAATTGAATGGGCCTAAAAGTGCTATTTGATTGTTTATAGGTTATGAATTCTCTCATTCAATTATATGTATTGGCTTGAGTAGGTTGAACCAGATGAAGTGAATGCTTTGGCACAACTTATGACATGGAAGACAGCAGTGGCAAATATACCATATGGTGGGGCCAAAGGAGGGATAGGATGTGATCCTGCAGAATTAAGTGTGTCAGAGTTAGAGAGACTTACCAGAGTTTTCACTCAGAAAATTCATGATCTAATTGGAGTTCAGACAGATGTACCTGCACCTGATATGGGAACAGGACCACAGGTGAGTACAACAATTATGCTTTGAGAATTGTGCTTATCTATATGCTGAAGAAATTACTTAATATCAAACACTAAAAAATCACACTCTTACCGTATTGTCTTAATGCAGACTATGGCATGGATACTAGATGAGTATTCCAAATTTCATGGCCACGCTCCTGCAGTAGTTACTGGGAAACCTATTGTAAGTAGATTAAAAGTTTATATTTGTATTTTAGTGGCCTTTGAACTGTGCCACAACAGCACCCTATGCTTGAGAAACCAATTAGCAAAACTAGGAAAACACTTTCTTTATAGTTAGATTATTAGTTGAGTTTCATGTGAAATTGCATTAAGTAAGCAGGGTTCCACTCCCTATTTAGTCAGTCAAACAAGAATTTCAACCAGTACAAAGATTGTGCTTAGAAATATGTGTTGATAATATCTCCCAAAACAATTCCCATCTCTAACATTTTGTGTTGAAACAAGGATCTCGGTGGATCTCTAGGCAGAGATGCAGCCACAGGAAGGGGAGTCCTCTTTGCAACTGAGGCTTTGCTTAAGGAGCATGGGAAGAGTGTATCCGGACAACGGTTTGTCATACAGGTACTGCTTGTTTTTATCATCATTGATTTCTATGCAAAATGAAAACAGCATTCATTATGTTATATATGGACTGGTCTCTAACATCATGCATAGTAGTTTGAAAATAAATGATTAATAGATGTATATACTAGTTAAGTGTGAAAATGCGCAAAGAAATGTTCATCAATTCTTACCTAATAATTTTGATGAATATGAGATAAAATCATACAATTAATCCTGCTGTGTGTCTCTTCAGGGTTTTGGAAATGTAGGGTCTTGGGCTGCCCAATTGATCTGTGAGCAAGGTGGCATAGTTGTTGCTGTGAGTGATGTAACTGGGGCCATAAAGAATAGCAATGGTCTTGACATACCAAGCCTACTCAAGCATTCTAGAGAACACAGAGGAGTGAAAGGATTCCATGGTGGTGATCCTATTGATCCCAAGTCAATATTGGTTGAAGACTGTGATGTCCTTATCCCAGCAGCTCTTGGCGGAGTCATTAATAGGTGCTTTTACTTAACTACAAACTTCTTGTGTGCTTAGTAAATCACTAATTTCACTCTATTTCATCACATCTTACCTTGGAAGCAAAAACCAAAATGCGCCACAAATGTTTTCTTCAGTAATTAACTTCCACTTTAGTTCATGTGATGATCTAATCTTTAACTTCACAAACTTTTTACTTTGGTCTTTGGCTTTGAACAATGTTGTAAAATACCAGTCACTTTATTTCCAAATGTCAGTGAAAAATGTAATATAAAAGGACTAAAATGAAGTTTTTCTGTGTTACTTCACTAAGGATCTTTGACAATCTTGCTTGTTGCATAAATTTATTGCCTGCAATCCTCAAGCATCCCAAACATATATCTGTGTTCAAAAGGGTATCTATAATGAATATAATCTTCTAATCTTTTTCTCTAACTCTTTATATGGTTGAAGGGAAAACGCCAATGAGATTAAAGCCAAATTTATTGTTGAAGCAGCCAATCACCCAACTGACCCTGAGGCTGATGAGGTTAGTTTGCATTGTATTCTGTATTATCTTACATATAAACAAAATAAACCAAAGGAAGAGAAATAAGAGGAATTATGCACTGTTTTTAACTACCACCTTATTTTGCAGATTCTGAAAAAGAGAGGGGTGGTGATCCTGCCAGATATATTTGCAAATTCAGGAGGAGTCACAGTTAGCTACTTTGAGTGGGTGCAGGTAACTATTTTGATAATTAACTGCTATGATCTCACATGGATTCTTATTATACTAATTTGTCATATCATGTGAGACATAACTGCAGATTACTAAGACCAGAGTTAGAAACACACTAATTGTAATATTGTACTACTTTTCATTGGTTGAAATTTATGTGTTCCCATCAATTTTAAAATGAGAACAACTTCACATCTTTAGTAAGATTTGCATGAAGTTCATTCAAGAAAAGAGAATTTCTCAAGAAAAGACTTTAGTAAGAGAATTTCACATCTTAACCATATTTTTCTGGGGTCTCTAAATTGTCTATACATTTTTTTTTTCTTTCATGATACAACGCTGTCAAATAACTTGGTAACATGTCTGGTTCCATGAAGGCATTATGAGATTAACTAAAAATGATGATCATTGTGTGATACACAGAACATACAAGGATTCATGTGGGATGAGGAGAAGGTGAACAATGAATTAAGGACATACATGACCAGAGGGTTCAAAGATGTGAAGGAAATGTGCAAAACCCATAATTGTGATCTTCGTATGGGGGCATTCACCCTTGCAGTTAACCGTGTGGCAAGGGCCACTATCCTTAGAGGTTGGGAAGCTTAAACATCATAATATTATTGCTGCTTTCAACAAAGAGCTCCATTTTTTCAGCCTCAGCAACATGTTACACAATTCTAGCACATGTCTCTGAAGTTGAACAAGAAAATTCAAGAAACTCATACCCATTTCATATGTTTCTTTCTTTATTTTTTGCTTCAATTAGTGTATTTTTATCATTCTAAGTTTGATAATGCTAATTTTATGAATAGTTTATTTATGCCTTAGATATGTTTTTAGAGCATAATCAATATGTGATAAATGATCATTGCAAAATTTATAAATTCAAAATATTAAGTTACAAAGGTTTGAGGCTTTTGATCATCTTTGTCGTAATTACGCATTAAATTACACAATTTCTAGAAATATTTTTCGAAAGGGTCTATATTTACAAAATCCATTTTAGGGCTTTGTTTGGTAGTGTGAACGGAAGAATGGAGAATAAAATATGGATTTGGTGGAATAATATTCTAATAAATTTATAATTTTTTTAATTTTCTATAAAAATAACTTATTTTATCATAAAACAATCTAAAATTTCTGTAGAAAGAGTTATCCACTACATAGGATAAAAATGATATCATACCCGTTCATATAAGGGGATTTCTTTTGCACCCCATAAACTGCACCCACATAAATATGAAAATCTTGAGTTTGTTCTTTTGGTTTATGAAAAAATATTTTGGATTTTAGAATCGAAAATTATTTTTGACTTTTGAACTTTGCGCAGAATTTTGTAATATGGAAACTTTTTTTACTTTCAGGTTGTGGAATTTATAAATATTTTTTGCATGAAAAAAAAACTTTCCAAATTACACATCTTAAAAAAAATTCATATAAAAAAAACTCAAAGGGATATTTTTGTCTTTTAGCCACTCAATGGAGATACACATGGAAATTATAGAAGTACCCAAAGAAACTTCTTAAATTTCCAACGACAAAAACTTATTTGAAGGTCATTTATGTACCCCAAAAAAATTAAAATTTCAATTTTACCCTTTAAAATTAAATTATCAGTTGTAGGTATTCAATTTGGGAATACATAGCCCCATGGTCTTTCAGACAGTATATTTCAGAATGTTAAAAGTTAATTTTTTTTATTTTAAAATGTATAATCTAAAATAGAAAATATTATTCCGAAATTTATAATCTAAAATACATATTTTTTATTCAAAAATATACATTTCAAATACAATTTTACTTTATAAATCTGAAACGGGTGCAGTTTTGTTATTTCACCATCCATGGAGCTGCAGCTTGAAACCATGGGGGTGCATCTTGTAACACCCCCGTTTTCGACTTCGTCTAGAGGCCCAAAATCTAAGGTCCACTAGGTCTTTGTGCAGTATCCTTTCAAAAGCTTAAGTATCATTAATTATTTTTGTTCATGTTTGTATGAATCTGAGATATGTATTTCTAATTTTTATTTGGAATTTTGAAGAAACTTTATTTATGTACTCTAACTTCCAAGTTTTTCAAGGGATTAAATATCCTTTCAACTTTCGGAAATTTTTCCCATTTTCAAAAAAACTACCTTTTGCCCAAGGAAAACAATTCAGAAATCGAACTAAACATTTTGCATAAGAAATCGATATTTAGAAATCCAATTTTTCTTATTTCATTTCATCATTTGGGACCAGAAAACCGGTTGAAATTGGATTATCAGAAAATCGAATTTTAATCTGCTTTTATATTTTTGAAGTTATATTATTCAATTTATTCACAAAAAAACAATTTCATAATTAATATGATTTTAAAAGATGATTTATAAAGTAATTAACAAATATTAGATAATATTTGTAAGATAACTTAATAGTTTACAATTAATTATTATAAATGTTTCATATTATTTTTTAGTATTATAAAAATGTTCTAAAATATAATTATGAGTAGTAATAACAATTAAAAAATAAATAAAATATAAAATATTAACTTTAAAATACAAGTTTTGAAATGTTGGTTTAAATTATTATATAGTGGTTAAATTTTTTTTCACAAACATACCTAAAGGCTAAAAACATTTATATAAAAGACCACGTCACAAAATATTTAAGCCAACTTTATTTGAATAACTATTAAATTTAATAATTTAATATAAATTAATATTAAAGATTGTAATAAATTAAATTTAATATTTTAAAATAAATTAATATTAAGTACTGTAATAATTTAAAATAAATATTTTAATATAATTTAATGTTGAATACTGTTTTAAACTTAATTTAGAATAAAAACTATTGGTATTAATAATGACTTGTATACAAATTTAATTTTATGTAAAACAATTTTGAATAATGATAGTTAATATTAGTTTAGAATATAATGATATAAATCATTTTATTTTGTAGCTAAAATTGGTATCTAAATAGTTTTTTTTTAGTGATTGTTAAGACGGTCTAAATAGCAACTCTCCCCTCTATTAGTATGTAGCATTTTAACTGGAACATCAGTTTGTTTTTCAACTAGTGTTTTAAATTTCTTAAACACATCAAACTTTTCACTTTTCTCAAAAAAAAAAATATATGCAAACTTTTCTACTCAAATCATTAATGTTGTACCTTTTATTTACATTTGAAGTAGGAGTAATAGGACCACAAATTACCTGTAACAAATTGAGAAGCACGCTAATTACTCTGTCATGGGAAAGGGTCTCTTTGATTTTTTTCTTTGAGGCAGTGTTCACAAAGATGAGTTGATGGCTTAAAAGAGACAATCCTTTCACCATATTATACTTCAATAGAGCCCGTTGTAGCTCAAATCCCTATAATGGGAGCGCCAAACTTCTACGGGTGGCATTGAACTATCTGGAAAACAAGGCTAAGAAATTCCAAATTTAATATAGACAACGAACATATGATTAGTAGTCATAGAGGTTTCAAAAATAATTCTCTTTTCTTGAAACATTTTATTTTGCTTCATTAGTTAACCCTTTCTCTTGAAGTTGTCCCACCGGGAATAAATTATTTTTCAGTTCAGGCACAAAGAAATCACTAACCAAATGCACAACTATATTAATTAAAAGTCTAACAGTACCCTTCCCATCCACCTTTAGAGAATCATTATTTTTTAATTTCACTTCATTAGAAAAAAAGAAATATCAAACGAAGAAAACCAATCTTTTTACCTGTCATGGGATTACTACAACCTGAGTCAATAAACCACATATCTTGTACATTTGGTTTTTTCTAATGAAAATTATGCCATAAGTAACATCGCTTTCTCATTGCCCTCAACATAATTTGCTTTAGTGTCTTGTGATTTCTTCGAACATTCATATTGAAAGTGTCAAAAATCATGGCAGGGATAACACTTTATTGTCGTTTTGTCTATTTGTTTGCCTCCTCTACCTCTACTTCTTCCTTGTACAACTCCACCTCAAAAAATTCTTCTTCCACGTGCACGTCTAACACCTATCTCATCTTGTGCAACTTTTAGCACTTGCTCGTCTTGCACAATGTGACCATTCATCCGCTACTCATGAACTAACAAGCTACTTTTTAGTTCATCTACAGTAGTCAGGGTGTCCAAATCATGTGATTCTTTAATAGAGCATACTACATAATCGTACCTTGAGATAATTGAACAAAGAATCTTTTCAATGAGATTAAGATCAGATATCTGTTCACCATACATCCTCGTCTTATTTGCAACTGAGAGTTCGAGCAAAATATTCATTAACTGATTCTTTATTCTTCATTTGCAAAATCTCTCATTCACGTCGAAGGGCTTGAAGTTGTGCTTGTTTTACTCTAACAATATCTGTATTTTTGTTTTAAAGAATCTCATATCTCTTTTGACATCTCCTTCTTCGATATTATTTCAAACACAACTCGATCAATTGCTTGAAATAAATAATTTTTTACTTTTAGATCTTTCAACTTGAATTCCTCCATAGTCTTCTTCTCGTTCTCTGCTAATAAAACTTCTACTATATGTTTAGAAATCACTGAATGTATAAGATTTCAAATATTCTTTTGATGTTAAAAAGAGTTTCGAATTGGAGGTTATACAAAATTATAATTTCTAGTCATGATTAAAGTCTATTGCTTTGAAGTCTATTGCTTTTGTTTATAGTAAACCTTAACTATAATTCCAATTATTACCTAGAAATACAACAAAAATATGACTGAGTAATTCTTATTGTTTACGTAAGTAAAAGGCCAAGTTTATAACCTTAGCTTTATAACTGAGTGTACTATCCGTCCAACGGTGACCACCTAGGCACATTAGGGCGATACCACATCGCCCTAGTCGCCCCAAAGAAGCCGCCTATATGTCTTGGGGCGGTATCCTCTCGCCCTAACAAAGTACTGCGATACTCCAGAATGAGGTACACAACCAGGAACGACCACTCACCACCTCAAATCAAGAACTAGGAAGTTGCAACGTGCAAGAAACCTCTGTCATAGCAGTCTGCAAAAGCTGACATAACGTAAATAAGAAGTCAAAGGTAAACACTATAAATACGCAGGTAAGTCAGCCAAAAAGGGGCAGAGTCATGTATTGATTAACATACACCGATAACCGAATACTTACTCGAGCGTCGGAGTGTCATCGCAGGTACCCCTCCCTGCGAACCACGGGCGAATTGTTGTCGGTCTTTGGTACCTTCCATCCCGCAAGAGACCAAGTCATCAAGAGTGAAGCATTACAAAGATAACACTGGTTACCGGGGGCGATAACCATCCGGGTTACATTAGGTTAGGCTCAGAAGGCCCTGGAAGAATTGTATAATAACATAACTGAATTCTTAAAAAAATAAATAACCCATATCTAATAGTTTATTTCTAATAAAAAAAAACAAAATAATAACCGAAATAAATAAAATAAAAATATATAATTCAAAAACATTTTCCAAAGTAAAAATCTTTAACTAAGTTAACAAAAGTTTATATCCCTGAATCACAATCCTGGCCATTTCACAGGTTCCGTGTTTTGAAATCAAATCCTAGTTTCAAATCTCTGCATGCCACGCCACGTAAGCACATTTTTTAATCACGCAGAATGCCTATCTTACCCTTTGTCACGTATGCCCCGTGCCAGGTATCAACTCGAGGTAGCCTACTGTGTAAAGCATTATTTTCGAATTAAGATATTCTAGTTACACTTTTATTAATATTTACAAAATTCACCAAGCATCTATTCAGGTTTGGTTTGGTCCCCAAAAGACAACATAGGAATCCTAGGAAGTAGAAGACAAAATAAGAAAGAGGTAGTGGAGAAGAGACTCTTCAAGTAGCGAGAGTGAGAAAAGGTATGTGAGAATGAAAAGCAGAATCTAATGATCCCTAAGAAAACAGAACACTGTAAGACATGGCCTCTTCCTCGGAAAACCCAGACCCAGAAGTCCGAAAAGACGAGGTGTGGAACCGTTGGGTCATATTCTCACCCGCCCGAGCCAAACGGCCCTCCGATTTCAAGTCCAAATCCCCCACCGACCCGAACCCGAATCAACAGTGCCCCTTCTGCATAGGCCACGAGCACGAGTGCGCGCCCGAGATCTTCCGGGTCCCGCCCCGAGACCCCGATTGGAAAATCCGGGTCATCCAGAACCTCTACCCCGCCCTCTCCCGCACCCTCCCCGAACCCCAGCACGCCCCTTCCGGCTCGCTCCAGACCGGGTTCGGGTTCCATGATGTAGTCATAGAGACTCCGGTTCACCCGGTTCAGCTCTGCGATTTGCCTCCTCCGGACATTGGCCGGGTTTTCCTCGCTTATACCGAGAGAATCCAGCAGCTCGCGAGCCATAAATCAATTCAATACGTGCAGGTTCTTTCTCGCGAGCCTCACAATTAGCACCTGAAAGATGCGGCGTTGTGTTTGTTCTTCCAATTTATATTGTCTAATTAATTTGGAAATTTGGTAATTGCGTTTATTTGTCAGGTTAGGCTAACTTTTTGCAGAAGTTGGGAAAATACTTTTGCGAATTTCATTGCACATACTGAATTCCAATGCTCAAAAGGAAGATGGAAGGAATTGTTGAAATATTTTGATAATCTTCCAATTGCTGTTCGATCATGCACTTTGTCTGTAAATGTTTATTTCATCATGCAGAACTTGTCTTTGATATTGGTGACGAGAAAATTAAGGATTTGTTTTGACAAACTTTTCCCTAAATGCTTCTGAGAGAGAAAAGATATACAAAGAAAAAAATAAGATATGTTTCTCAATTAATTAAAAATCAAAATTTAGAGAAGTTATATGAACAAAAAATTACAAATTAGATTATGCATAAGAAAATTTTAATTTATAGAGAAACTTGGTTCAATTTTTCTACTTGTTTATCTCTCTGAAAATTGTAAAGTTGGTCAGAAGAGGTCCTAATTGGACTAAAGAACTCTCATTTAAGGACCTTAGGCATAAATATCACTCACACTTCAAGGTTTTTAATGTGGTCACGGTTGTAGTAAAACTAGGTACAAATGCAGCTGATAGGGTCACAATTATGGTTACAATGAAGTTGTAGAAGGTCCAAATACTGACTTGCGTTTGCAGACTGTCTTTTAGAACTTTCCACACTGTATCTTCGAGGACCTAAGTTCACTATTCACTCTATGGGTAAAATGTCGTATTAGTTTCAGAATGGTGTAAATTGAGATTTAAGTGTATCACTAAAATTTATTTTTCTCCTTGCAGACTTTGAATATTGCAGAATCTTATGAATAAAATGTGAAATTATATGCTCGCTGACATTCAATTACTTGATAACGTCTGCTATCTCTGAATGTGTATTATGTCTACCTAATTAATCCTTATGCTTTAGATTTTAGAATTACTGCGTGATGTTTTGGCCACTGCTTGTGCACCAAGATGTTCTTTTTGCTTAAAAAGCTTGTGTGGGGATGGAGCCCTTTGTCTTTTAGAACTTTACCCACACTATATCTTCGAGGACCTAAGTTCACTATCCACTCTATGGGTAAAATGTCGTTTTAGTTTCAGAATGGTGTAAATTGAGATTTAAGTGTATCAATAAAATTTATTTTCCTCCTTGCAGACTTTGAATATTTCAGAATCTTATGAATAAAATGTGAAATTATATGCTTGCTTACATTGAATTAGTCGAAAACGTCTGTGATATATTATGTCTACTTAATTAATCCTTATGCTTTAGATTTTAGCATTACTGTGTGATGTTTTGGCCACTGCCTTTGCACCAAGATGTTCTTTTTGCTTAAAAGGCTTGTGTGGGGATGGAGTCCTTGTCTTTGATGAATTTGTTGGTTGTGTTCTTATGTGGATTGACGTTTTGACTGTGTAATCCATGAAGTTGCTTTTTTTTTCCATCTCTTGATTTTTTTTATCATTTTTTAATTCTTGCTTGCTCCACAAAAGCTGGGGCAGGAATTTTAGATGTAATAGTATGCAATATATGTTTTTTATGCAGCATATGTTATATGTGTTGATATAATGAAAGTATGTCTTAGGTGAAGTTTGGGAATAGTGTGCGTGGATCTTGGATTTATTTGCACTTAGATAAATATGTTTTAGGTTTCTTGCAGTGTGCAATTGTGTACTGTGACTTCTCGACAGTATAATTGTTTATTTTAATTAGGGTAATGGGAGCAATTAAGTCATAAGCAATGGCTGCATGCCTAATTTGCATCATTGACAAATTGTCTATTTACTGTTTTGGTTAACGTTGTCATTGTGTTAATCAAATGGTAGATGCTGGCTACATGCCTGCATTTCCACCGTTTCCTACCTTAATTGAAATTGATCAAGTTTTTCACATTTCTGCATAAGTAATCTACTGTTTTTACTTCCTCTTGCACTTGTTTTATCTTGTAAACTTACTTTTATTAATCTTTGAAGGTGTTCAAAAACCATGGTGCTTCAGCTGGTGCATCAATGAGTCATTCTCACAGTCAGATGATGGCGCTGCCAATTATTCCACCTAGTGTATCGGCCCGTCTTGCAAGTATGAAAGATCATTTTGATCAGACAGGGAAATGTTTGATTTGTGAAATTCAACGTGAAGATCTTTTGATTGATTCATCTACCAACTTCTTTTCATTGGTTCCTTTTGCTGCTACATTTCCTTTTGAGATATGGATTGTTCCTCGGTACCACTCTGCTCACTTCCATGAATTGGATGCGGAAAAGGTACCACTTCTCTATTTGCAAAGTCTTCTTGCTTCTTAGGTGCCAAATAATGCATCTGATATGTGGCGTGAATTTTAGTTATTTTCTGTGACTTGACCCTTATCTATTATGGGCTGATTACATGTGACAGAAACATACTGAACTGTCTGAACAAATAGATCTGAAATGTTGTTAGACTTTTAGCTGTACCCATTGCCATTATCGTATTTTGGAATCTTATTGCAAGATAAATTTTTAAGTTATCATGATATTAAACCTTAAAAATCAGTTTCTATCATGTAAATAAAGCTAGACACGACACTTATAATGTCAGATCAACCTATTTCTACTATGTCTCGTGCATTGAGTAATAGTAGTTTAAATTTTCGTAGTTTAGTAGTTTGTTTCAAATAGAACTTTATTTTTCCTATGACTGTTATTAGTCAATTAGCATATTTATGGATATGTCATACATATCTAAAAACTAAATAGGTCTTTAAGTAGGCTAAGTCAAGCTTTCTTTTAAAATACCGAGCCAAGCCTAAAAAAATCCATAACAGGTAACAGGCTAGACTTATTAATGTACAGAAAAATAAATGCTATTTGTTGTCACTTCTTTCCTTATTAAATGTTCCTGTTATTTGTTAAAGTTATAGAATTTGTTGTGCACACACAATTAAAAATCAAGGAAAAAGTAGTATTAGACAAACTATCACCTATCTTTCTCCTTTCCACTCAACGTGGAGGGGCCAAAATCTCAACATTCCTCTCGTTTCTTTCCTTGCATTTATGCAAGAAACAGTAAAAACAAGCATCCAAGACAAAACAGCATAAATTCCTTAAATATACCAGGTCTATCTAGACAAAACATCGTTCAGTCCAACTATTTCCTCTCCTAGTTTATTATGAAACTTTTCATAGTAGGGATGCAATTTATTATAAAAACAGCATGTTGTGCGGCAAAACACCAAAAAATGGCAGGGAGATAAGACTGAAAAAGAGGGCACGAGTGACACTAAAAATATTTTGGTGTTTCCTTTGAACTATGCCATTTTATTCAGGAGTCTCAACATAGGTGGTTTGATGAACAATTCCTTTAGAGTCAAGAAACGTTTTCATAGAAAATTCAGTTCCATTATCAGTTCTAATTGTTTTAACAGTAATGTAAAAGTGATTTTCGATGTAAGAAATGAAGTTAACAACATCAGCTCTGACTTTTCCATACATAGTGAATAAAAAAAAAAGTTTCTGTTTCTTTTCTCTCTCGTGCTTCCTTCTCTTTCTTATCTCTCTCGTGCTGTCTTCTCTGCCCTTCTTTCTCTCTGCTTCTCATCTTTTCGTTGTATCACGGATTAGGGTTATTGTGTTTTCTAATATAATGACAGAGGCTGAATCTGAAAAGCATGGAGTGTTTGGACTGAGAAACAATATAAATATTGAAAATAATGACGAACTGCTAGCTTGAAAGTTCTTCATGTTTGTCACCTGCAAAAGGATAAAAGGTTCAAAGAGGAAATTTCTGAATTTGACAAGCAGTCTCTTATACTGATTATCTGATCGGAGCTGTCAGAAAATGCTGCATTCTGGAGGAGACACTGGCGACACTTCTACAGATGAACTTAGAACAGGGAAAGAATTAGGAAGTGGATGGTGATATCCTTGTGACAGATGTATAGTGGATAGTGATCAATAAGTAATGCTTTAGGGCCAAACGGGCATTAGAACTCTGAGGATTTATTATGTTGTAATCCATATTCATTATCTTTAGAATAGCACACAAATAGCTTAAACTATTAGTACACATTGTGGAATTCTCAATTCTACATGTTTAGCATAACATAGAACCGATCCACCTTGTACTACTGTAAATTGGGATATACACAGGCATGTTCGGATATCTCCTTTATTTGTGTTTCTTGTTCCAAAGATTGATAATTACTTCTAACATTTATTTTGCAGGCAGTTGAACTGGGAGGTTTGTTGAAATTAATGCTCAGGAAGATGTCTTTGCAGTTGAACAATCCACCATTCAACTATATGATTCACACTAGTCCACTTCATAGTAATGGGTCAGAGTTAGCATACACTCATTGGTTTATACAGATAGTACCTCAACTAATTGGAATTGCGGGTTTTGAGCTTGGAACTGGGTGTTACATAAATCCTGTGTTCCCTGAGGATGCAGCAAAGGTTCTAAGGGAAGTGAAAGTTCCAGAGTCAGGATGAAGCATGTAGAAACATATTGGTAACCTAATCTCAAACTTGTTAGGTGCTAATAAGTTTCTTTGATTCCCATATGAGGGTCAAGCTTTTTTGTCACAGCTTTTATAATTTGAGCTTCCTAGTGAGGGAGTTTCGGCTCTTACATGTGTCATTAGTGATTGTAGTCATGGAACCTCGAGATATTAGAACACTGAAATAAACTACTCTTTGTGTATCATTGAGAAAGCCCTTGTGCACAAAGAGGAAAGGCTACTGTATTTTTTATAATTTCAATATCTTTTGGGGGATTATTATGGCAAGGGTATCTTTTTGCTAAGTGTCTCTGAATTTTAGATCCACGTCAGCCTGAAGCAAATGCATATAGCTTTTGCATGATATGATACACGCTTTTTTCTTTAAACCTAGAAAATGAAAGTGATTTTTTGATAAAGTATTTTTCTGAAGACTATATTTGGATTGATGGTATAGTGGAGGAGATAGAATGATGAGAAAGTAGGTCCATTGTTTGATTTACTAAAATAAGAATGGAATAAGATAAAAAAAAGGGAAATGTTTGATCTCCTTGCACTCAATTCTTTATATCAACTCAGACATATCCTAAGAACTTTTCTTTTTTCAGAAGTTACTATTTGGAGCTAACAAGAAAAGCACTAAAATAAATTCTTTTTTCTTGCTTTTTTTTGAAGAAAAAAGAAGTACACAATTATTGTGTATTTAAACTTTCCTTCCTGGATGAGTTGTACTGTAGAAAGTGTCAGATTCTGTGAGTTCCTTCTAAGCCCCACCACTGAACCGTCACCATCTCCATTAATAGAGACTATGTCAGCAGCACGTGTAAACAACTGGATGCATAGAGAGTTAAGTTAGCAGAGTGTTCTTGCCGCTGTAAATGGTTGACAATTTGTGTGTTGGTTCAATCACTACCTTTAATATTTTTGTGAGCTATATATGCTGCTGTGTTATTAGTTCAACCATTTGAACCAGGATCACAAGATGTTGAAATATCAACTACAGATAATATCAACCATCATAATCTATAGAAATTTAAAACTTTTGAATGCACATAAAAATCTATAACCATACGATTGAACTCCTGGGCATGCAGTTACAATTTGAACTGGAGAGGATCTTGATCTTAAACATCCTGTCAACAATACAATGATGTTCTATTTCAATTATATTTGTTTTACTCGTTTTCAATTCTGTTAGATACATTAGCACTCAGCTCTTATATTGATTGTCAAGGAATGGCTCTTATTTGGCAATTCATGCATTATTGTTTTTCCTTGTCCCTCCATCCAAAGAGCTAAAGAGTTGAAAGAACTTTCTTGTGTTCTCCCTTGTTCCTCCACCAAAGAGCTAATGAGTTGAAAGAATTTTTTTTTAGTTAAAAAAAACTGTAAATTGAATGTATATGTTAAGTTAGAAAAATATCAAACAGTTTTAAAAGTTGTTTTTAAGATTATTATGAAAATGTTAAGTGCATGGTAAGTTTATCAAGTTAACTGATTGTGACACAAGTTACGTGGTGACAAAAGTCTTGAATTGACATTTAATTTTCTTTTATCAGAGTGCACTATATAAGTCCCTCTTCATTATCAAATTAAACACAAGCTGAGATAATGATAAAAACAATAGTTTCCTGGTTTCAACAACATCATCTCTATTCCGTAACGTTAGATTAATTTTCACAATAGAAGGTCCATATGTTTTTAACAAAGTAATAATAAGTTGTATTGATACTTTATATAGAAAAATGCGAGTATAGTTTGAAGGTTGGCTGTGAGACAATAAATTTATATAGGTAAGTTGAATTGACGAAGATTATCAAAAATTAAATTTAAATCTTCACCTTCTTAAATTAAAGCAAAAGTTATAACATGCAATATAATAAGGTGAAGAAAATAATAAATTATTCAAAATGTTTTTATATTGGTTTGTTTGATAATACAAACTACGTCAAGTTTTTAATTAATTGATTGAGTTTCACTAAAGAGACTAACACTACAAGGTACAAACAAGTATTCTTTCAACTCGTGGTCATCCCTAAAAATTGAGTATTCTTTAACAAGTCACTCCTGGCTAAGACAAAGATTGTCTAGAGTGTGATCAAAATATCACAAGATTTGCTCACTAAAGAGGGATTGCATCTTTTGACATATACAAGTTCGTTAAAACGAACACAACATTATTCTTACAAAGTTATTTAGAGCATAGAAATATTTTTAGAGATTTTTATCACTTTTGCAATTCAAGTAAAGACACTTTGTCCATGAGAGATTTATATAGGTGCAAATCAAACTCGCTTAAACATCTTTTTTTATATATGATGACCTTGGACGTAAAAGATGCATTAAATGCACTCTATGTATATATGTTAAATGTTCTTGTCTTCTTTAAGCAACATCCCGATAGTTGAATAAATTTATCTCTCATTGGATAAAGTGTCCTTACATGAATTTGTGTAAAGCATGAAAATGTACAGAGTCCAGATTGATAAAGCAAAAACTTGGGAGTTGTTGAAGTAAAACAATTTTAGCTCAGGTTCCAAGAGATAGTTGATGTGATGTATGCTTTTTTCAATCTTCTTGGTCATACATAAGAAACAAACATTCCCTATAATATAAAATAAGCATACAAATATTTGTGAAGTATTATGTTAACTTAAAACTGTGTATGTACCATCTAAGCATAATTGTCCTCTCTTGGGTCTGCGGTTGTGCTTAATAAAAAGGGAGGTGCGAAGTACAATCCTTTTATTAAAAGGTGGGTCAAGAAGTATAAGCCTATTAACCTTTTATTTAAACATTAACCCTGTTTCACAAGAAATGTGGACCCAATAACTTCACTCGTGGAACAATAATAGTAATAATTTGGTAAGATTAATTTGTTAAGATTATTAAAACCAACTTCATATTTATCAAATATTATGAACAACAACTTGGAAGTCAAGTTAAATAACTAACATTGGAATGTTCATTTGGCCTACTTATCAGTTAGTTAATATTTAGTACTTCAACGCAGTTGTTTAGAAAAATAATAATTTTATAAAACAAGATGGTTATCAGTAAAAGGAGTCAACTTCCATTTGGGCTAGCTAAGAGCGATCAAAATCCTCCATGGGTAGAAAAAATTGGCACCCACCGTGGGACAGGTAAAATTTTCCTACTCCCACTATATGAAACTTGAGAGAAAGCCTTGTCTTCGAAATGAGAAATAATAGACAGTCCACGCCCAATAGAGGAACTATCCCCCGAACATGGAATGTTGTAAATTTGAAATTTTAGTTCAGTTAATAGAAATTAAGTTTGAAATTTTATTTCCATGGATAAATAATTTTGCACAGGGCGACACTCTTTTCCCTTGAGTTTTTTGATAATTTTTTCCCAAGAGTTTTTAATGAGATCACACATATAAATAAAATTCCTATATTTTCTTTAAACCTTGTGTATTATTTGCTAGATATTGAATATGCAAGTCGTAAAAACATGGTCGAAGAGGCGCGTGTTAATGAAATAACAAAAACATGATCGAAAATGTGCATGTTAATGAAATCACAAAAACATGGTTGTAGAGGCGCATGTTAAGGAAATCGCAAAAACATGACTAAAGATGTGCATGTTAATGAAATCGCAAAAACATGACTAAAAAAGTGCATGTTCATGAAATCGCAAAAACATGGTCGAAAAGGCCTATGTTAATGAAATCGCAAAAGTATGGTCAAAGAGGCGTATGTTAATAAAATCGCAAAAACATGACCAAAGAGGTGCATGTTAATCAAATCTCAAAAACACAACTAAAGAGGTTTGTGTTAATATGGATCTCAAAAACATGAATAAAGAGGCGTGTTAATACAAAATCGCAAAATCACGACCGAAGAGGCATATTAATTCAGATAGCAAAAACACAACCGAAGAGTGTTTGTTAATTCGGATCACAAAAACATTAGTAAAAGGGAATGCTTCTGCAATATTACAAAGTACCACCCTATTCGGTATGCAGAGGTGTGTTTTTTTTTAATGATATTTTATAGGTTCATGAAGCATAATTGATTAATTGATTTCGATATACAAAATGGGAGATCGGTATGACCGAGTTCGGTTCACAAAAAGAGATACTAGCGTGACTGAGTTCGAATTGCAAAAAACAAAGGGGTACTCACTCAAATTTTCAAAACATGACCTAGTTCGGCCAACAAAAAAATTGTTTACAAGTATATTACTTGATCGGTTGTTTCAAAAACAATTTATAACGTACAATTCATGAAGATTTGAGTAAGCCAATTTCAATATTGAAAACAAATACAAAAATATTACTTCTCAATAAATTTGGAATAAAACAACAAAATAATAATAATTTTATTTCATTTAATTATTTATTAAATAGTAGTTTAACATACATTTTGTAGTTATTATATTTAAAAAATATTTTCTTTTTAAATTTAAAGATTTTTATTCTTTTATATATATATATATATATATATATATATATATATATATATATATGATATTTATTTATATATATGATAATTAGTTAATTAGTTATTTTATATATTTAAATAATTAGTTATTCTTAGAAAAAAAATAAAGTTCAAATTTTAAGTAACTAATTTTGTTATTTATCCAAAATTTTGTAGAGAAGTTTATAGTTAAAATATAAATTATTATATCTAAAAGTAATCATCTAATATTCAAAATCATATAAAATTCAATAGATTTTGACTTGACTTTTCTACTTTAATTTGTGTTCCAGTATTATTTTGAGTTATTATTTTTCTGTAATCACTTTCATATTTATTTTTATTGTTATATATGATTACGAAATTAGTGAAAAGATGATTTCTTTTTTTCAAAAAAAAAAATGTAGTTGTTGAAAAATATAATAATAGCTTAAAAAAATCAGAAAAACACTCAATTGAGTAAATGTGCTTATTTGTTAAAGAAGATTATTTTTAGCTTAAATTTAAAAACGTTTTAAATAAAATATATATAATATTCTTTTAATACTTTATTATTAAAAGAAATATTTACACCAACAACTTTAAATAATGTAAATCCACTTTATATTATAATTTTTAATAGAAATTTGAAGAAGTGAAATAATTTTTTAGTTTAATTTACATAAATATCTGTTAGAAATTGCATTAATAAGAAAAAGGATAAAAACAAAAATAGTTATATGTGATAAAAATAAAAATAGTTATATATATGATAAAAACAGAAATAGTTATATGATGGTTATACAGATTTATTACAGAGATAAATAAAAATGAAATCTCTTTATTATATTTGAATAAATATTGTTGGGCAACCGAATGGTGCGTCTCTAAACGAGCCACTGAATGGTGCGTCCATAAGGTTTCCACAGAATGGTGCCTGCCACCAAGTGGTGCATACCTAAATGGGTCGTCGCGCATTCCTAAATGGGCCATGGAATTGTGAGTCCCTAAAATAGTTGTTCTATTGTTATGTTTAAAATGAATTTAATAGATTACGAGACGTTATGGGCCTAATAAAGCCTCTTCACCTATTCGGCTTGAGGTTGGGGTCTTGTGTCCTCTCCTGGACCTAGGGGGTGTGCTTAGTAAAAAGAGAGGTGCGAAAAATAATTCTTTTATTCAAAATGGGCCAAGAGGTATAGGCCTATTAACCCTTTATTTAAATGTTAACCCTATTTCACAAGAAATGTGGACCCAATAACTTCATCGGTGGAACAATAATAATAATAATAAAAGATTGTTAAAATCAACTCCATATTTATCAAGTATTTTAGTAAAATAATAATTTTATAAAACAAGATGGTTCTCAGTAAAAGGGGACAATTGCTATTTGTGCTAGTCAAGAGCAATAAAAAACCTCAACGGTAAGAGCAATAACAATTCTTATCAGATGTAAAAATCAAATTGCACAGTGTTTTATCGTTTGATAGATGAAACACTTGTGTCTTATGTTTTATGCTTTTTTTTAGTACTTAATTAGAATCATAGGTGTTGGAGTTTTCTTTAACAATCTTTTCCTTTTACGGTGCTTTAAACAATAGATTTTAAATATGATATTTTCAAAAATAAAGTTCAACAAAAGTTTTTACAAAACATTTATCAACACCAACAAACTCATATATATATATATATATATATATATATATATATAAAAGTGTGAGTTTAATGGGTAGTCAAACTATTTAATATAAATTGAATTCTCATTAGACAAAATACATCAAGAAAATATAACCTTTTATCATATGATTATAAGCAAAATCAATACAAATTACTACAAAGGATTCAAAGCATGAGCAAAAAAATTTTAGTACAATGTTTTAAAACATAAAAACCTATTGTTTTGTTCAACAAACACATCAGTCTGTTACAATTTATCATAGGAACAAAATAACACAAAGGGTTATGATCTTCTCTTCTCTTCTACTCTTCTTCTTGCTCCCCTCTCCCTTAACTTGATCTTCAACTCTCTATAGATTGCTCCCCCTTAACATGTACTCCCTTTTCCATAACACTTCTTATCTTTTCTTTCTTTATCTCATCTTTTTTGAGTAACAACAACAAAAGAGCAGACCTTTTAGATAACTTCTTCCATCTTTTCATCATTAGATGATAAAACCACTAGTTTGGTAAGAGTTTGTTCACGAGCTTCTAGTTTAGGTTGAAGCAAAGTACTAACCATGTTTAGGGTATAAGAAAACGATGCATAAAAATGTTGCATCTGTTTGAGATTGCGTGCAGACCAATGCTTTAAATCTTTTCTAACAAATTGAGCATTTTTAAGTGTGTTGGTCAGATAGAGGGTCTCAAGTAAGGAGATGAGGGACATCTTCATCTTCATAAGCTGTTGTCTTCTCTTTTCCTTTATACATTGAGAAAGGCATGTAAGTATGTTGATGATCAAGCTTGAGAAAGAACCGTGTTTTCTCAATGATGCTTGGATGCACAGAGTGATATGCAAAGAGTGTGCCTCAAGCAACAATCAGTGAACAGTGAGCCACAACAATTCATCGACCAACACGTAGTCAAGATTATTAAACGTTGGTAGCCAATCCTCTCTAAAAGGTAGAAGCATCAAAGGGCACTTAGCAATAACGACTTCATCTTCATCCTCAAGAACATATTCTAAAACAAAATCTTCATCTATGTCTTCATATAACTTAAAGGTTTCTTCTGCAGAACAGTTGTTTCAAAATCAATTTATAATGTATAATTCATGAAGATTTGAGTAAGCCAATTTCAATATTAAAACAAATACGAAAATATTGCTTCTGGATGAATTTGGGATAAAAAATACAAAATAAAATTTTCTTGCATTTAATTATTTATTAAATAATAGTTTAACGTACATTTTGTAGTTATTATATTTAAAAAATAATTTATTTTAAATTTAAATATTTTTATACTTATATATGATATTCAGTTAAATATACAACAATTAGTTAATTAGTTATTTTATATATTTAAATAATTAGTTATTCTTTTTAAAAAAATAAAGTTCAAAATTTTAAGTAACTAATTTAGTTATTTATCCAAAATTTTGTAGAGAATTTTATACTTAAAATATAAATTATTATATCTAAAAATAATCATCTAATATTCAAAATCATATAAAATTCAATAGATTTTACTTGACTTTTCTACTTTCATTTGTTTTTTAGCATTATTTTTACTTATTATTATTTGTTAAAGAAGATTATTTTTAACTTAAATTTAAAAATGTTTTAAATAAAATACATATAATATTCTTTTAATACTTTATTATTAAAAGAAATATTTACACCAACAACTTTAAATAATGTAAATCCACTTTATATTATAGTTTTTAGTAGAAATTTGAAGGAGTGAAATAATTTTTTAGTTTAATTTACAGAAATATTTCTTAGAAATTGCATTAATAAGAAAAAGATAAAAACAAAAATAGTTATATGTGATAAAAATAAAAATAGTTATATATGATAATTATTATTACAATTACAATTACTATTTTTATTAATATTATAATTATAAATATTATTATAATAATTATTATTATTGTCATTATTATTATTATTATTATTATTATAATTATTATTATTTTCTTCTTATTATTATTATTACTATTATTATTATTATAATTATTATTACTATTGTTATAATAATTATTATTATTGTCATCGTCGTTATTATTATTATTATTATTATTATTATTATTATTATTATTATTATTATTATTATTATTATTATTATTATTATTATTATTATTATTATTATTATTATTATTATTATTATTATTATTATTATTATTATTATTATTATTATTATTATTATTATTATTATTATTATTAATATTATTTATTTATGATCAAATCAATGATCGAATTTGTTACTGAATCTGAATTAGTGATCGAAATTAGTGACTGAATTTGTGATCGAATGAGTGACCGAAGTCAGTGATCAAATCAGTGACTGAATTTGTGATCGAATTTTTTTGTCACTGATTCGATTACTGATAATGACCGAATTTTTCATTCACTTATTTGAGTTACTATTCAATAGTGCATACAAAACAATCATTTATACTATATCATTATCTAAGCAATCATAAATCTAGTAATTCAATTAAATTTAAATTAGACTTAATGAAATCAAAACATTCTACATATAATGTCTTAGTAAATATATCAACCTATTAGTGATTAGTCTAAAAAAATTTTAGTTCAACATAAACTTAGTTCAGGTTCTAAGTGAAATGTCATATATACTTTTTGGGATCTTCTTAATGAGACATACAAAACAGGCATTCATTGCAATGTAAAATAATCATACAAATATTTAAGAAATATTATGTTAGTTTAAGATTATGTAAATATAGTATAAATATTACCATGTATGTAAAAACAAAATTGTATAGTATTGTATTGTTTAACAAAGAGAACACTTTTATTCATGATTTGTTGTTAAACAAACATATACATCATACAAATGAAATATGATGATAGTTTATACTTTATTGTTGTTTTTAGCACTTAATTAAAATTATAAATTTTTATTTTCTCTAAAAGATATTATACTTGCAAATTGATTTTCATTTATAAAAAACTTAGTATTTTTTTTATTTCTATTGTATAACCAAGTTCTAACACCAATTAATTTACATCTTCATCCATCCAAACTGAATTGTTTTTACAAATATAGTGAAAGACTTAGATCCACACACACAAAAACAGGACTTACTTGAAAAATTAACTACACAAATTAATTAGGCTTAAATAAGTGTTAGATTTCATCTGTGGTTAATATTTAAATTTTCTTAAATTATGTGTTTAATAAATTAAATATAATTCAGGTATCAAATATATGACTTTTGTTTCGAGTATCAATGTTTTTTAAAAATTGAGTGTATGACAAATTGAATAATTTTATTTAAGTATCTTGTATAATTTAGGTCAATTCTACCGTCTACATGTTTCTTAAGCTGTTGAAAAATAATAATATACATTAAATCTCTTATAATATTTGTAAAAAAGAATACATTATCACATTATAAAAAGCATATCAGTTCTTTTCATATTAAAAAAAAGTTGAAAGATTAAAAAAATATAAAATTATTTTAAAGAATACTTAAAAAGTTAATATAATAATAAAATTGAAATACAAATAGTGTTTTTAAGGACTTAAATTAAGATTTTATAATTTATTAAATATCAAATTTAAAAAATTTATCAAATACTTAATAAAAACAAATCATATATTAGTAACATCGAATTTATTTAACCAAGGATTAAATTTCAATTTTCAAAACTTATGTAAATTAATGGTCATTATGGGGTGTATTGAGAATGTGTTTTATAAGTCTAGGGGGTAGGTTACAACTCATAATTGATAAGTTAATTTTTAACTTACTAACAAACTTCTAATTTATAAGTGTGGAATTTAAGATTCTATTGGATTAAAAATGTTTTGTTGAAGTAATCCATAAACTTGACAAATGTAAAATGACATGAAGTATTAATCCATAAACTTTTTTATTTATTTTTATTTGAACTTTTTTATATAACATTGTGTATATGTAATCTTACATCTTTTTAGTTTGAATTACATAAAATAATTCAACAGATATTAAAATTTGTGCAATAATTAATTATTTTTGTAAAATTTGAAATAAAGAATAATGAACAAATAAAAATTAAGGAGGACAAAGAAATGTATTAAAATATAAAGAATATTAATGAAAAAATGATATAAGTTACCAGATATTTGAAATAACTTGATAGATTATATAATAGCTTATAAATTAGAAGGTAATTAGCTTGTAACTAATAAATAAAAAAATCTTAAAATATACTACTTTAAAAATCTCACATAAAATTTTTAGTTAATTAAATTAAGTTATAATTTTATTGACTTTTTCAAATAATTCCAGTAACAATAACTAAGAGATTAAGATGAATATTAAATCTTTTGTCAGTTAAAATACTTTTGTTGATGAATATTAATTGAAAAATTTATCGTTTTAAAATAATATTCTACACAAAGATAAAAATATAAATATTTTTTTAGTTTTTGAAAGAACGGTAAACTTGAGTCATATCCCTTTTAAGATATTTGTTTATTTTTAATTTCTTTATACAACACTCCTCATCCATTAGAGTCTCATTATCTACATAAATTTTCTTCCTTTCTATGGAAATCACTTTGAAAATAAAAAGAAATGCATATTAAATTAATCTGACTAAAATTAAAAATTAAAAAAAGTAAAATAGAATATTGTAAATTTTAAATAGATTGAAACCATAATTATATATATATATATATATATATATATATATATATATATATTTGTAAAAAATAATAATACGACTTATTTTGAATTGTTAAGTACGAGGCTTAAATAGGTAATTGCTTTCTTAAAAGTGAAAAAAAAATTGAACATTTGATCTAATAATTATTTTCTTTACTTTTGGTTTTATTATTTTTATTTTATGTTTGAATAAGTAATTGCTTTCTAACAATATATATATATATATATATATATATATATATATATATATATATATATATATATTTATAAAAAATATATTTATATTATTATAAAAAAAAAATACACACACAATAAAACAAATATATAAAAGTATCCCAACAAAAAACATAAGTAAACATGGGTTTAGAAATAAAATAAAAAATAAATAAATATTTAAATATGAAGAAAAAATGTAAAAATAACAAAAACAATGTTTTAGGCATAAATAAATTAATATTAGAGGTTTATGGGAATTATTGAGAGGGGTCTCAGAGGATATATTGTGCTCAGTTACTTTCTGTACTATATCGTGCTCATCTGTACTATATTATGTTGTAACTCTTCCTGCTCCAATTTTTTACATAACACTCTAATTAGTTAAAAACATGATAAAATTGTCTTTAGTGAGGAACGTTGGTCAGCCGGAAAGGGCGGAGTAAGGGTGTTCCCGGTAGTAAGTCCCTAGGTGGTCCCGGTCCAAAACCTAAAACAGTGAAGTCATGTCTAGGCTAATTAAAATGTTATCTAAAGGAAAAGAAAAGGAAGAAGAGCTAGGGGAATCTAGCGAAGAAAGTAACAGTCACATAATACACCACGAACTAAGAATTCCCGAAATTGAATCTCAACTTAATAGATGGAGACTCCCTAAACTGGAAATTTCCTCCCTCTACAAAACTAAAATCACTGATATGTTCAAGGGAGAATATGTCATTAAAACAGTTGAAAAAGAAATCGACATAAAACAGACTCAAGAGTCTATCCCTCTAATATCTCGGCAGCTTATTGCCGAACATATAAAGGATTATAAATATTTGCATATCGGGTCTATCCAGATTGCAATGAAACCATTGTTCAGACAACGGATCGATACCCCTTTATTTGCAGTCCTAAGAGATAATAGGCCTAAACAATTAAGTGATTAGATTCTGGCCATATTTGAAACCAACCTCCATGAAGGGCCAGTCTACATCAACAATTATCCAAATTATTCAATATCCCTAAGAAGTTTTCATGAAACAAATTACAATGTCTTCTTAGATATTAAAATGAAAGAAGATGATTGGAATCCTAGGGCAATCCCCATCACAATAATATATCGTCTCTATTATAAGGTAATGAAGACACAACTGGCCCCACAGGCCCTGTTAATATCTCCTAAAGATGAAACTACACTCTTGTTAGTTAATCCCGAAAGAGTAAACGTCTCAGTCCCACGGGTACTAAGGCATGACGAAATAACCAGTGGATTAAAATTGAGGCTAGAAGACATTCTGCCTCCTACTCCACCGACGCCAAGTGAGGTAGATGCCATTACAGAATTTCGTAATGGAACGGTAGAAATAACCTTTACACCACTAAGGGATAATTTAAGAAGAGTGCACTCCATGGCTCGATCCGAGTTTAGTTCAGCTAGACCTTCGATTGACATAAGGAGTTTCTCTATTCCTAGAGGGCTGGTTATGCAAGGACTTCATCCTGACCATACTACGCCCACTCCAGAATTTGAACAAGAAGAAACTCAGTACACTTCTGCCCAGTCACACCAATCTCCAACTAGATCAGATTTTAGTCAGTTAAACGTAATTTCCTCTTTCGAGATTAATAAGAAATTGCTTCAAGCAAACTTTGCAAGTGAAATTAATAAAAAGAAAAAAGATTGGTTTTATAAAAATTTCAATACAGAAGAACAATCTAAAATACAAAAAGAATACTATGAGTATATGAATACTCGACAAGAAAATGTATTCTTCTTTAAATGGTTTGAACAAGAATACCTTAAAACCATCCAAGTAATTAAAAATGGAGAAAAACTTTGGAAAACCTCTCGTGGAGAAGTTTCCAGCATAATTCCTCCCCTAGAAGAAGTGAGATTTCCTAATATAGAGAATAAGGAGGTCACAGCTTCTCCCTTTAAAATGATAACTGAGAAACGAGAAGTTCAAATAAAGGATATTCAAAATATTCACTCTCAGTTAAATTATACGAATCAGCTGTTGCATCAAATGGCGATTCATGAACTAGAAGCCGAACCTAAACTAGCAAACAAAGAACAGTCACAAAGACTAGGAAAGTCTTTAATAAAACCTTTTAAGTTCTCAGAAGAAGAACTAAAAGGATTAAAGATTGGTCGAGATGCCAGTTCAGCTTTGGAAGAAATCAATAAAAAATTAGATGAATTAAAAATCTCTAAAATAAATACTCTTACTGAAGAAGAAACAATAAATAAAATAAACAGGGGAAAAGCCCCCCAAACTTCCCCAACTAGTAGAAACTTCTATAAAAGGCCTACTCTCCCGGATATTCAGTTTGAAGAATGGGAGCTCGAACACCCATCTGCCTTTGATGGAAATGGGATAACAGAATGGAATATCGATGGTATGACAGACCATCAGATTCTACGAAAAACACATGAACTAATAATGGCTGCTTCAGCTTATAGGGTAAAACATTCGGAAGAACAAACCATAAAATTAATAGTTGCGGGTTTTACGGGCATCCTAAAAGGATGGTGGGATAATTACCTTAATTCGGAAAATAGAATGTATATTACCACTTGTGTTAAAACAGAAGATAACACACAAATTCCATTA
>Ga0209700_103056_pt1 | contig 32730 bp, 20 predicted proteins | sample SiratroredBW_FD_187528 | JGI IMG/M metagenome (GOLD analysis project Ga0209700, IMG submission 187528) | Root nodule microbial communities of legume samples collected from California, USA - Siratro red BW (SPAdes) (version 2) | ecosystem: Host-associated > Plants > Roots > Nodule | place: USA...
AAAAAAAAAAAAAAAAAAAACCTTACATTAAATAGAACCCAATCACTTAATCTTATCAGAAATCAACTTCCAAGCTAAATGGAACTATAGGGTCCAACCAAATGCACTAACAATAGTAGAATAAGTTCTACTTTGTCATACACATTTTCTATGCTTAAAGCCTTAAACCAATGCAAATAAAGATTTAGTCTCCATATACTAAACCACTAAAGATAGTCAATAGATATTATTCCAAGGATATATATATATGGCACAATAAGCATCAACCAAACAGGTATATTCAATGAAGAATCAGTGGCGAAAAGGAGGTATGAACAGATGATGAGCGGATTCTGAACATGCACCATCAATAACATAACATGCATATTAGACAAAAATGACCACAGACCTGGAACATATATCAGTAGCTCAATTCAACAAAAGTCATCAATTGGAAAAGGAATTTGCATAAAAACACTCCAAATGAGTCAAGGGATCAAAATCTTAATCCAAAACTGAAGACAAATGAATATAATCAACAAGATCCAACTGCTACTCCCACTCAGGAATTTCCTATCACTTACTAAAAAAATATGATAATTCCAAGAAAAATATAATTCAACACAATCAAAATTGTAGATAGCATGGTTACTTAAGGAACTAGGAACCTCTATGTTTTTCTTTACACATGAGCAAATCACCTTAAGCGGTGACATGAGCACTATAGAGCACAGGATCTGGATCCAGTACAAAAGGCTAGTATGGTATGCCATCATTCAATTCACTACATGATTGATAATCTTAACCCCCTTCTTCCTTTTCATGTTTTCAACCGTTGCTGCGGTCAATAGTGGTGAATACTAAGAAAATGACAATCTAGACAAAACAAGAGTATATTCTATGGAATGCACAAAGTCCACCATACCCCGAAATCACACTTAACATACCCGCAATGTGGACTAACTACAACTAAAGAGTATGTCAATCAAGGTTTTGTTTCACTTGACTATTGTCAAAGTCTCCGCCTCTAGCATCCCTAAATCCCAACACGCCATACTATTTTTCAGTCAAAAACTCTCACTGCACAGTTCTGATCACAACAATCCAAAAACAAGTTCAATCAAACTTATTCTCACACAAAACAGAAAAACACAAGAAACTCACGGGCTTTCTCACAATGAGGCGAGACGGTTCCGGCTTCTCAGCAGCAGCAGCAGCAGAAGCTCCTTCTTCAGCCTTAAGCACACAAGGGACGAACGCAGAGCCGCGGGGACGCCACTCCGAGGCCAAGTCCGTTGACGGAGCCTTGTCCGCACGTGCGACCCCATCCATGACCCACATAGAAAGTTAACAGAAAAAAGAGAAATAGAGGACCCAAATTCAAGTCAGAGAAAAATTCACTTTCCGCAATTTCACTTCCATCACAGCCCTTCCCTTCTTCTCATTACCCTCTCTCCACTGCGCAAGTGCTTGCTACCCTCCAATCCAACGGATTTCAATCCCATCACGGGCCCAATCTCCAGAACCGTCCTGCAATCACATCCAACCCGAGATCCATCGATTGCTGCCTTTTCCCTTCTGTTTGGAATTGAATCCGATTGGGGCAAAGCGAAATAAATGAAAAGGGGAAAAATAATTCGAGAAGGGCGAAACCGGATCGATCGGAAGTGGGGTTTTGTTTGTTAAGAGGGGATTGGGTTATAATTTAGTTTGTTGCTCGGAACGAAGAGAGAGAAAGAGAGGAGAGAGAAAGAAGGAAACAGAGCGATGCAATGGAATGGGCGTTTCGTTGGTCTCGGAGAGAGGCAGGGCGGGCAGGGCACAACACGCCGTCTTGGTTCGGTCGAAGCAGTGATGGCAAATTATTTGGTGTTGCTTCTTTCTTTCTTTCTCTTTTTTATTTTTATTTTTGAAACAAAAATCCTCTTTTTAATGTTTGTTTGTTCACTGCGGCACAATCAATCACACCACTTGGTCATTCCAACTCTCCCTTATTTTTTAATTATAAAATAATAAATTTTGTTGTTGAGATATTGTAGGGATTTTCTAAAAACTACTCTAACGATCTAAAGTTAATATTTTTTTAGAGAATAATAACTGCCAAATTAAAACAAATTTAAAAGCAGTCAGAGAAAAATATTAAGTTAATTTTTATTTTTCTTTTCTAATCCCGTAAAAAAATCACATTTTTAACCACTTGTAAAAATTAAGGAATTAAAATGAAAATATACATCATAAAATTATGTGTTAATGTGGAGTCTCGCACCCAACGTAATCACTCCCGAAAACCAGACTCAAATTAGTCATCTTTGCTCCACACATTTAAGTCTGTAGCATCACTTTCAATTTTTCACCACATAACAACCTATTTCAATCCTTCTTCTAAACACCATAACCAAGTAACCTTTTGAATCACAAGCAAATACATAGTGACCACTTCCATGACCAACTACTAATCACTACCTCATAAGCCACTTCCAGAAAGTTATTGATGGCCATTCAAACTTTCGCATGTAGCTAAAGATGGCGAAAAGATGTGATATAGTGATATCACTTTAACATTATGGGATTCACATCATGAATCTCCTTTTGTTCGCGCTCAGCTTGCTTGTCTGGTCACGAGGAGAGTGAAGTGGATAGGTTTTTTATTTTTATATTATGTGTATAAAACATAAAAATTATTTTGTAAAAATTAAAATAACGAGAATATAATTTAAAGAAATATAAGTGTATTTATGTTATTTGAAGAATGTAAATAAGTAATATAATTGTAATTTATATTACAAATATTTAAGACATAATTTAACGTTTAAGACCTAATCATGTTGATGTGGCATCATGAGAAGGTTTTAAATTTAAGAATCTCAATCACAAAAATAAAAAAGTATTTTTCTTTTTTATTTTTGCAAAAAGTTTGTATAATAAAAACTGAAATGTAATTTTATTAAGTACGAGAACTTGATTGCAAGTTCCTCAAAGGTGTAATAGAAACTTCTCTAGTGATAATATTAAAAAATACGAAACTAGAAACACAAGAAAGTAGAGCCTTAAGATAGTAAAAAAGAAGAGAGTAGAGTCTAAGATAGGAGATAAGAAGAAAGTAACTCAAGATGTAATTTTGGAGGATAGTTGTGGTATTTATAGGGGGAGGAATGTAAGCCCTTCTCCCGTATAACACACACAGCTAACTTTTCTCTCTCCCTCCATTCCTCTCCAGATCTTCCTCTCCTTTCTCCCTCAATTTCAATCTTGATCCTTTGTTCTCTATTTTCTTTAAGTTTTTGTCATCAATCTTGGTGGAAACAATTGAGAAAGTGTTCCTCTCAACGTAATTAAGATTATACTAAAATTTGAAGTCATTTGGATAACTTATTCTAGATCTCTTTATATTGGTGTTATTGTCTGATTTGGAGGATTTGTTTTGAAATTTGAGCTTTTCATGTAAGGGAAGTTAGTTTTAATACTTTCAATATAACCTTATGTTAAAAGACCTGATTGTGAATGGAAGTGGTATTAAGTTTCAATTTTCTGATACAGATGTGTCTTGTGATGAAATTGGTTGATTATACATCTAATATGATATTGATTGCTTGATAGTAAAGCGTTGTTTTTGGGTATTGTGAATTTGGAATTATTTGATAGATATGGTTCTGCATGATGAAATTGAAATTATATGTGTGATGACTACATTATAGATTCATATGTAATCATTTTGGTTGAAATGAAATCAGAGTACTGAGAGCTGAAAGGAAATCAAGGTACCACGGTTACATATGCATCTATATGCTTTAGTATGATTGAATTGATATGATATTATGATGACTAAGTTATAAGCTCATATGTAATTATTTTGGTTGAAATGAAACCAATGTACTGAGGTTGAAAGGAAATCAAGGTATCATGGTTACATATACACCTATATGTTTCAATATGATTGAATTTGTATCATATGTATGATGACCGAGTTATGGGCTTATATGTAATCATTTTGGTTGAAATGAAACCAGTGTATTGGGGGTTGAAAGGAAATCAAGGTATCATGGTTACACATGCACCTATATGTTTTAGAACGGTTAAAATGATATGATTATTGTTATGACTAAATGATGAGTTCATATGCAATCATTTTGATTAACATGAAATCAGAGCACTAGAGATTGAAAGGAAATCAAGGTACGATGATGCAAATGAATCATTGTGAAGACAATAGGCTTGCGAATGGAGTATAAAAGAGTGTGATTGGTGATAGACCTATTTTTTTTTAGTACGTAGTGATAGAGTTATTTATATTTGATTTGAGAATTGATATTTAACTTCTTAAATCTATTCACTTCATTTCCTTTTACTTTTACAAGTCGAAAATATTATTTCACTAGCTTACCCTTGTTTATCTTATTGTATTGTGAACTACTAATGACTGTACTATGTACACAAGCAAATATAGATGCAGATTTTGAACTACCATAAGGAGTATATACCCTTGATTTGGTCTTTCCATTGTCATGTATATAGTTGAACATCGGTTTGATGTATTTGGAGACTTTATGTAGTACTTTAAACCTTGAATGTATATTAATACTTGGAGATAGATAAAAAACAAGTTTTATGAGAAATTGTTTTCTGATATTTTCACTCAAGCGGAGGAATTCTCGCTCAAGCGAAATATGTAGAAAAATAATGAAAAATTTACTTTGCAAATCTCGCCTAAGCGAGATACAACTCACTTGAGTGAGCTCTTTGAAAAGAACAGGTACTCTCAGGTCAATTTTTGCTCAAGCTACAAAAAATTCTGTTTTTGTTTTGCTTTTCTTTTTTTTCTTTTCTCTTTTCTATCTTTTTTTGTTTATTAATCGTTTTACGATCTAAAACCATATTTCTTTTATCCATGTTGTTTTGTATTAAAGTTAAATGAGAAATGCTATATAATTTTTTGGTTTTTACAAGGAACCTTAACCCACACGATCATATGCTCCCACAATCTCACGAGGTTATCGAAGAGATGGATAAACGTTGCAAACGATGAGGAGTCAACATTCACATAGCATATGCAATAACCAATGTTCCCATGTAGCATCCAGCAGTGAGACATGAAGGGTAAAGGTCCCCAACGTTCACATAGCCAAAAATAAGGAACCGAGACAAGGTTTTAAGGATTTATATTAACCAAAGACAAAAATAAAATAAATAAAGAAATAAAATGGAAGAAAAGATATAAACCTCCTTAACAAGAAGGTGGAAATTGGCAACATACTAATTTGAAATGTGCACAGAAAGCCCAAATGAGACCTACAACTTCATGCAGGCAAGCCTCACAACCCTTAGTACACACTTTAAAGGTATACGATGTTAATGTTGTTGAAACTGAAAGAAGTATTTGATGAATCCATCCTAAATGAAGGTTTGAAGAATAAAGATTTAGCACATATAGGGTGTGTGTGTGTGTGTGTGTGAGAGAGAGAGAGAGTGTGTGTGTGTGTGTGTTTGTACATTTTTCTATGTTTTTGTAACTCTCTTTATCAAATTGTTTAATCTATGAAAATGTTAAAGAAAGTGTTTTAAAAATTGTTTTCTAAGATCTTTTTTGTAAGGTTGTATATTTGTTAAGCTTTAACAAATTAAGAACTCAAACTAATCCGTTATTTTCATTTTAAGTGAAATCAACTTAATCTATCAAAATTGATAGTAATGTTTTTTATAAATCTTTGCGTTTTTAGATTTTTGAGATACCTTTGAAAATCTAATTTTGTAAGATACAGAGCGAAATATTCTTTGTGCAAATAATCACTTTCGTGGAGCAAATCTTTGATTTTCTTTGGATTACTCAAGCTTGGTTAAAGGGAAGTTTTCTGAATTCCTAAACATGTTGTTTCCGTTGGAATTCAGGTGTTGTTATTCTTTATATTCACTTTAGTGTATGCGGTTTGATTGTAATTAGATAGGGTTTCTAACTGTTGTAAAGTAACATATGGTTACTTGTGGATAGAACACTCTTGTAGGGTTCAAGAGTTGTGTTTTTAGAGTCTTTGTTGTTAAGTCACTAGCTGAAATGATATGATCCCTCAGACGATCTTATGACAAGAGAGTCATATGAATTTTGATGACAACAAATATTGTAAGACAAGTAGAATTAACCCACAAGTGGTCATGCTAGAAGAATGTGTTAGATAAGCAAAGAGCATCAAATGATCAAGTCAATCTTCATGAGACGAAACCAATTCTAAAATATATAAGCCAAATTAACCAACACTTTCAAATTCACATAAGGGAGTTTTCTAAACTTAGTATTTACATTTTATTATTGCTTTATTATATTTGTCAAATGACTTCGAAAATTGTCTTTGAAAATATTAATTAATAAATCAATGTTAGAATTCTAACTAGAGTACTATAGAAAGTTTTTCATTCTCTAAGCAAAGAATCTCACGTATTTTGATATTAAATGAAATTCAAAAATATATTTTGATATAATTGGATCTTATTCAAGTCTGATTTACTTTTCAATATTTAAATATTTAGATAGATTTTGAAAGTTTGGAAATTACATTAATATCTGAAATAGCAAACTTTTATAATTATAAAATTCAAGAGATTATGTTTCAAAGATATATAAATGATTATATGATTGAATCAGGTACTTAAAAACAAATTACATATTGTGAATCATGATCAAATTATTTCTAGAAAAGGAAAGAATATATCATATATTTTCTTATCAAACATTTGCCAGATGAAGATGAAGCCACAGTGTAAGAGTTGCACGAAAGATTTTCAGAAACAATCAAAGCTCAGAATTCAAAGAATTTGAAAATCGAAAGAATTTGAATGCATAAAAGATAAAAGTTATACTATCAAGACTTGGAAAATTTATCAAATAATAATATCCCTTTTGAGCATCAAATCCAATGAATTGCAAAAGTGATGGAAAAATCAAATGTAGATATAATAAAGAACAATATTCAAATTGCTGCAAAGAAAGAAAGAATACAAGAATTCGTTAAAATAAAGGTATGTCAAGTATATTGGGATCAGGTTCTGGCTAGAAAAGACTTGATACTTAAATTATCCAAGTGACAGGCCTCTCTTTCCTAAAAATCCCCCTGGTATGCAAGGCTTATTCATTCTTTTCCTGAAAAATCTTTTATACAAGCCTTAAAATGTTTAGACGCATTTCTCACCACAATGAGAGTGACTTGAGTTATAACCAAATATATTTAAAAGAAAAATCATTAGAGCTCAAGTTACTTAAATTATAGAGACAACAAATCAAAGTCAAGCTCTCTATAGGACACTAACTGAAAATGTTTTATATAACCTTGTGCCCTCAAAAGCTTGTGATATTTTGTTGGAACGACCTTGGAAATTTAGTCATAACATGGTATATCATGGTCATACCAATAAAATCACTTTCATTCGTAAGAACAATAAGTTTGTGATCAATTTTATATCACCTTCAGAAGTGGTAGAGAACCAATTACAAACAAAGAAAAAATAGAAAATAAATAAAAATGGAAAAATGTCTAGCTCTTTTAGATCATGAGCGTAAAGAGATAGAACTTAGACAAGAAAAATTACAAAGAAAGATATAAAGAGAAAAGAAAGAGAAAAGAAAAGGAAAGGAAAGAGAGAAGAGATAGGAAAGAACGAGAAAAGAAAGAAGATTCTTTGTTTGCAAATGAGTTAGACAATGACATAAACTCCTCTTCTACAAAAAAAACTTTTGTGAGGAGTAAAGCAAAGAGAAATCATTTTATGAAGCTAAACTAGACATTGATAAAATCTCTTATTCTAAAAGTAAACTTTGTACGGATGTTCTCAAAGGACATTCTTTGTCTGTGGCTAAACCAGACTTTGAGCTAATCTACTCATTTATAGAAAAATCTTGTGAGGAGTTAATTGAAGAGAAAACTTTTGTTTATAGCTGAATTAGACATTGATATAAACTCCTCCATCATAGAAAAATCTTGTGATAAGTTTCCTGAGATAAAACAGCAAGATCTAAAGATTAGGCAAGTTTTTAAAATAGAAATATAGAAAAATAAAAATAAAAATAAAGGTACTTCTTGGATCAACTATCTTTATATATTAACAGGTAAGGGGTACATTGACCTTGGAAGAAAGGTCTTTTTACTTTTACTTTTATTTTGATTTGTTTAGTACATATTGCTTTTGTTGTATTGTTTGATTCTTTCACAGGATAGTATTTTACCTTGGACACTGTCAAAAATAAATGAACAACAATAAGGTTGTTGTCTGTAACACATTGCCTAAGAACAAATTCCTTTTAAGAGGGAGGGGGTGATGATAAGGGTAGAAACTTCCTAGATGTTTAGGTCTAATTGTGCTTGTTTGGGGGCCCAAATCCAATCTTGAAGAGATCACTTTAGAGACAATGAGCAATAAGGAGAAGTCCTCTATCTGTATAAATATTTGAAATTAAAATTATACAAAAGATTATAGCTTAGAAATTTGGTCAAGAGAAATCTAACCCCTTATGCTATATGTGAAGTGCCTAGGGCTTTTGGCATGGAATGCATCACGCCTAGGACTTACATGACAAGTGTAGCTGCGTGGAAATTATAAAGACACATGGCCACGTGTCAATGTATAACATTTGGGGCCACATGGAAACTTGCAAGTGGAGAGTATTTTAAGCAAGGTAAGGGAAGCATGGAATCCACATGACAAGTGCTAATTGTAGAGTTTTTGAATTAATTTTTAATTATGAATGGAAACTGCAGCTGCAAGGAAATCATAGAGACACATGGCAGCATGCCAATGGAGAGCATTTGTGGCCATGACAGCTTCCAAGTAAAGAGTATTTTAAGCAAGGCAAGCAAAGCATGAAGTCCACATGGTAAGTGCTCATTGGAGAGTTTTTTTAAATAATTTTTAAATTTGAATTTTAAATTAAGAGCATTTGAGGCCACATGGCAACTTGCAAGTGGAGAGTATTTTGAGCAATGTAAGGGAAGCATGAAGTCCATATGGCAAGTGCTCATTGGAGAGTTCTTGAATTAATTTTTAAATTTGAATTTCAAGTTCAGATTTGGCTCCACATGTTAGTCTGCCCCATACATTATAAATAAGTGTGAGTACCTCTTGTAATTTCAGCTTTGAATACGATAAAATTATGTTGTCAATTTTCAGCCTCTCTTGTTCACTTAGCTCCCTCTAGGTTAACTCTTTTAGGAGTTTAACTTAGGCACACTACTTGAGAGTTGGCCTAACATCTCTCAGCCTCAATTCTTCATCTATATCATTTCCATCACCATATATTTTTCTAGCTTCCCAGCTCCATTCATTCCATTTCAACCATTCAAAAATCCAAAATCAAGTAAGGACATGAATCAATTTTCTATCAAAGTTTGTATGATAAACCATTGTAAATTCTTCACTTTATGAAGTATAACCTGTGAGTTTTCATTGTTCTCTCTATTGAGAGAGTTTTTCTCATTGTTAAGAGGTTTTAATCTCAGGGGGGAGATTAGGAATGGGGTTGCTTGGAGAGGTGTGAAAACTCATTCCCTATAGGGGTGTGAATACTTGTTGCCTGAAGATGTATGAATACTTGTTTCTTGGAGAGGTGTGAATGATCGTTGTCTATGGAGGTGTGAATACTCGTTGTTTGAGGAGGTGTGAATACTCATTACCTAGAGAGGTGTAGAATACTCGTTCCTAGAGAGGTGTTGAAATTTATACCTGGAGAAGTGTAATAATACTTGTTCTTGGAGACGTGTGAAAACTCATTTAGTGAAATCTCTTAACCGCTTTGCTTAAGGGAACTAGACGTAGCCCTAATTATAGGGTCAACTAGTATAAATGTGTGTCTACTTCTATCTCCCTCACACCTTGCTTTTATATTCCTTTGAATTGTTTACATTCCACAATTTGAATTCGAGCTCCATTGAACCCTTCTTCTGGAGCCAACTGCATCTTCATTTATATATGTTGTAAAGACTTGTTAATGGTGGAATCTTAGCTAGTGTGGCTAAGAAACTGGATATAGCTCTTGTGGAAAAGTGAACCAGTATAAGCCCTAAGTGTGATTCTTCTCTCTTTGTCTCTTTAATTTCTACATTGACTTCTTTGTACATTCTTGGTTGAGTAGAATATTGACAAATTGAATTTTCAAATCAACAAATTGATTTTATGTTTGTCTGCATTGTAATCAGATTTTGAACTGGTTGTTTTGTGTTCTAAAATACTATAATTAGTTGAGTTTTAAAGATAATTGTTCTAAGCATCATTTCATGAAAAAAAAATTGATTGTTCAATTCACCACCTCTTGAACTTAGCCAACATTCTTGCTAAATTGGTACCTAGAGTTGGTTCTTGAAATTTACTCAAGATTCAGTCATATCTTTTGAAAATGGCTAAGAAAAAGTTACATTTTTTGAGGTGCCTCTATCAGTAGGACCTATGTTTGGATGTGTGAATTATCAATTCTGGAAGGTTATAATGAAAATCTTCATTGAATCAATTGATATGGGTATTTGGTTTGTGATCATTAATGGACCTTATGTGTCTATACATGTGATAAATATTAGGTTTGTTAATAAGCCATGGGCTGATTGCTCTAAAATTAGAAACAAGAAAACATAGTATGATTGTATGGCAAAGAACATTATAACTTCTAAATTGAATTTGGACAATTTTCCAGGATCTCTCAATGCACTTCAGTTAAAGAAATGTGGGATATCTTGGAGGTCACACATGAAGGAACTTCAGATGTGAAGAAGCCCTAAAACCATGTTTTAGTACAAGAGTATGAACTCTTTAGGATGTGTAGAAAGGGGAGAGTATTGCAAATGTAAAAAAGAGGTTTACACATATTGTAAACCATCTCATAAGTCTAGGAAAGATCTTTGATAAAGAGAAGTTGAACATCAAGATCTATATCTGACCAATCCAAGGACTGCTACTCCTTTTGGAAAATTAAGAGAACATGAGCTTGAGGTGAATCGATTGAATGAACAAGAGAGCGGAAAAAGAAAAATAAAGGGATTACACTGCAATCCTCAGTCCAGAAGAAGGAGAACAGTGACGATGATTCTACTGAGTGTAGTAACACTGAAACACTGAACATGTTGACTAGAAAGTTCAACAAATTTTTGAAAACAAAGAGAATGATAAAATTTGGCCAATGAAGAGTATAATTTTGGAAAAACTAATTCTGGTTCATCTAATTATATTTGTTTTGGCTATGGTAAACAATGACATATCAAAATACAATATCCAAATGTTTCAAAGAAAGAAAAAGACCTTAACAGGAAATGTGAAAAAGGTGAAAAAACTAGCAAGGCTTACATAATTTGTAGGACAATGATGATTCTTCATCCAATTCTACTTTAAGAGAAGAAGAAGAGGCAAATTTGTGCTCGATGGTTGGATATAAATTTGTAGTAAGTGGTGTAAGTTCTAGTTTTATATAAAGGTGAAAATTACAGTTAATTGTTGGATGCTTTCAAAGAAACTCATGAAGAGGCTAATAGGTTGGCTCTTTCAAACACCAAATTATAAAGGTTTAAACAATTGGTTAGAAAATAGAGTCAACACATTAGAAGAATAGTTAAGAAATGTTAAAACTGATTTTGAAAACTTAAAGATCATTTACAAAAAATCTTCTTGTAGTTATGCTGGAACTAGTAAATGAACCATCTGTGAAAATTGTGAAGTATTGCAAGGAAAAGTTAAGTATCTTACAAAAATTTTGGCAAATTTTGCATTGGGAAGAGCATATATAAGTGTTTTACTTGACTCAAAAAATTGTGTTTTTTGCAAAACTAGCTTAGGATATAAGTCTAGTTTTCAAGGAAAAGTAAAGCAGTGTAAAATTTTTTTCCAGTCACAATAAAATGCAATCTTCACCTTTCATTCCATGTGTTTATTGTATGAAAAGAGATCATACTATTAGAAGCTACAGAGTTAGAAACCATGACTTAAGAAATGGCTTGGTTAAGCGTGTGCCTAAAGGTGCAAATAACAATATTGGACCAAAATAATAAAGGGACCACGTCCTGACACTTGAATTTGTTTTGCAGGTACCTTTAACAGCCAAGAAGCAACTATGGTATCTTGATAGTGTCTATTCAAAGCATATGACAATATATGCTTCAAAATTCATAAAATCTGACACTGAAACATGAGGGATATGTCACTTATGGTGACAATAATAAATGAATGATATTTGGTAAAAGGTTATCTTGACATCCATTTGGTGAATATCTAACTTATGGATATATGTTAAAGCTAACAACACTTTAATAGATATATTTTGGTATATAGGGCAAAGGTATCAAAATAATCTATGTTGGGTTTTTAAGTAAAAGGTTTCACTACTAATCCTTTTTATATTTTTTTATGGAACCATTAAGATGGTGCTTTTGCTTAAATATCCACTTACAACTAATGGGTTTTTCAATGGGTTTTGCTGCTTTAGGAAAATATACTAAAGTCCAAGTATTATTTTTCTTAATAGAATCAATTTTAGTTTTAATGACCTTATCCCAATGTTTTGCATTAGTGGCTTCTAATGACTTATTTAATCATTTTCAACTAGGTACGTGTAAAAGTCATCTCTAAAAGAAAATTCTTTCCTTAGTCTTTTACTTCTCTTCAAATCCTTACACATAGCTTAACTAGCAATTTCTATAGGTTATTTAGATGTATTACTAACCTTTAAATGGAAAATATGTTCGAAGAACTCAACATTTATAGTTTTTACTATAATATTATGATCAATTACATCACTTTTAAGAACAAGAAACATATAGGCAAGACTATGTTCTACATAGTCTAAAATATAGAAGAAGTTTTAGAACCTATTTTTAATTTCTTAGAATTGAGTAAGATTACTTTATCTAAACACACCAACACTCTTAGGTATTTAAGATTAGGTTGATAACCTTTTCATAACTCATAAGGTCTTTTACCAGTTTTCTTACGTGGTGTCGCAACCGGGGTCATGCAGGGGCATCAAAAGAAAAATATAAATGCTTTTTTTATAAAAAAAAATAAACAAAGGAGTCACCACCATGGTTTATTATGGAAAACTTGTTAGCACCAAGGGTTGCTAACCGATTTGATGAAGTCAACATGGATCAAAGTTTACTAAGTTGATTGCTTGAAGCCATCATGGATCTTGATGAGAGTTTTGGTATAGAACTTAGGTTGTTGTGTGTGTGTGAGTGGCTTTTGGTTCAAACTATGAGTTGTATGATATATCACTTAAAGAAAGCTCCATAAATTCACTTTGTTTGATAAATAAATAATTGGAACTAAGTGAGGTTTAATAGTCTTTGAAAAAGCTATTTTGAGAGAAAAATCAATTAACTATTTTCGGAAATCAATTTACTAATTTTTTCATTTTTCAAAAAAATCAATCGATTGAATGCCAAAATCAATCGATTGATTTTGCAGCTTTCCAATGATTCAATCCTGGATTACTTTGGTATCTACCAAGCATACCAACTGCAAAACTAATATCTGGCCTCATACATGTTTAAGCATACATCAAACTCCCAACAATTCATGCATGAGAAATATTCTCCATCTATTTTTGTTCCAAATCATTCTTTGGACATTGCATGAGACTAAATTTATCGCCTTTCTGTATTGGAACGGGAGATGTTGAACACTTATAATCTCTCTAAAACTTTATTAATATATGCTTTCTGAGACAAACCTAACAATCCTTGTGATATATCACGGAACATTTCTATTCCTATCACATAGTATGCCTTACCCATATCTTTCATTTCAAAGTTATTAGAGAGAAACTTCTTAGTCTCACTTAACAAACTAAGATCATTAGTTACAAGAAAGATATCATCAACATACAAAATTAGATATATAAACTTGCTCCCACTGACCTTCAGATATATACATCGATCAACAATGTTTTCCTCAAATTCAAAGGACGTAATAGTATCATTGAACTTAAGATACCATTGTTTAGAAGCCTGTGTTAAGTCCATATATTGACCTCTTAAGTTTACACACCATGTGTTCTTTTCCTTCTTCAATGAACCCTACTGGTTGGTTCATATAAACATTCTCTTCTAAATCCCCATTTAGAAAAGCGATTTTAACATTCATTTGGTGCAACTCAAGATCATAATGAGCTACCAATGCCATGATGATTCTGAAAGAATCTTTCTTAGAAACAGGAGAAAATGTTTCCTTATAATCAATGCCATCCTTTTGAGTAAAACCTTTGGCAACCAATCTAGCCTTGTAACGTTCGATATTGCCATGAGAGTCACGTTTAGTCTTAAAGACCCATTTACAACCAACTTTCTTACATCCTTCTAGCAATTCCACAAGGTCCCATACACCATTTTGTGTCATTGATTTAAGCTCATCTTTCATGGGATCTAACCATTTATCAGAATTATCATCATTCATGGCTTCTGAAAATGAAACTGGATCATTATCAATACTTAAGTCATTTTCTGACTCTTGTAGATAAATCACTTAATCATCCAAAATAGCAGATTTCTTCTCTCTTTGAGATCTTCTTAATACTATTTCTTGTGGTTGTTCTACTATAGGTTCATTGTTAACTTCGGGATCATTAATTTGTTCTTCTTGATCGTTGTGTGCTTCATCAACATGAGGAACAACAATTCTTGAAGTAGAAGTACTAGTTAAAGGAACTTGTACTCTAACTTCCTTAATCTCCACATTTTGTGAAGCTTCACTCCCACTAGTTTCACCATTCTCAATGAACCGAGCATTTCCAATTTCAACAATCCTTTTATTATGGGTAGGAGAATAAAACATATACCCTTTTGATTTTTCTGGATAACCAATGAAATATCCATTGATCGTTCTTGCATCCAGTTTCTTTTCATGAGGATTGTATATTCTAATTTCTGCCTGACAATCCCAAACATGCAGGTGTCTCAAACTTGGTTTCCTTCTTGTCCACGATTCAAAAGGTGTCTTTTGAATTGCCCTACTAGGAACCCTATTCAATATATACATGACACTTTTTAAAGCATACATCCATAACGGTACGGGTAAAGATGAATTACTTAACATGCTCCTAACTATATCCATTAAGGTTCGATTACGCCTTTCTGACACACCATTTTGTTATGGTGTACCAGTCATTGTGTATTGAGCATAAATAACATGTTTCTCAAGGAACTTAGCAAACGAACCAGGACATTGACCACTTTCATCATCATATCTTCCATGATACTCACCACCTCTATCTGTTCTGACAACTTTCACCTTTTTGTCTAATTGCCTTTCCACTTTATTTATATAAATTTCCAAGGCATTCACTACTTGAGATATATCATCCAGTAAATAGACATGTCCATAACGTGAAAAGTCATCTGTAAAGGTGATAAAGTACTTCTCTTTATTGAAAAAATTTACATCAAAAGGACCACATATATCGGTGTGTATAATTTTAAGAAGGTGGCTACTTCTTGTGGCTCTTTTCTTTGTGTGTTTTGTTTGTTTGCCTTTAATACAATTCACACATACATTCATATCAATAAAATCTAAATTCAGAAGAATTTCATTCTTTACTAATCTTTCCATCCTTTCTTTAGAAATATGTCCCAAACGCTTATGTCACAAGTAAGCAGTCATTCACTAAACCATGTTTAGTGCCAACATTATGATGCAGAGTCATAAGAGTTTCAACATATAAATTATCAAGATTCAATTTTTATAAACCATCAGAAAATGCACTAGATCCAATCATACAAGTACTCTTATATAAACTGAAACAACCATTCCCAAACTTAAAAGAGTATCAGTAACATCAAGTTTAGACAAGGAAATTAAATTTCTGGAGATACTAGGTACAAAAAAAGTATCCAACAAGTCTAAATAAAATCCAGTGTCAAGGATTAAACGATAAGTCCTGACATCTTCCACTGGAACCTTCTCTCTATTTCCCATTAACACAAACTTTTCATTTGGTTTTATGGTTCAGGTTGAAAGGAATCCCTGCATCATATTAGAAACATGAGTTGTACATCCAGAATCAATCCACCAAGTACTTTGGGAAACTTTAGTTAAATTTGATTCAAAACATACATGAGCATTATGCTCACCTTTCTTTTCGAACCAAGCTTTACGTTTTGAGCAATCTTTCTGGAAATGTCCATGCTTCTTATAGAAATGACATTTGTCATTTTTCTTCTGGATTTTTGTAGAGGACTCTATAACCTTTAATGGTCATTTACCCTTTCCATGTTTCTTATAAGCTTTCTTTCTAGCTCCTTGATTATTCACATAATGAACAAGTGGTTTCCATGATTCTTAAGTCTGGTCTCCTCTTGAACTAACATACTGTGCAATTCATGCACATTCCATTTATCTTTCATGGTATTATAGTTCATTTGAAAAGGACCATACTCACATGGTAATGAGTTCAAAATGAAGTGCACAAGAAAATTCTCATCCACTGCCATTCCAAGGGACTTAAGTCTTGCTGCAATATTTTTCATCTCAATGACATGTTCGTGCATAGTATGAGAACCATCAAATTTCATGGTGGTCAAAGTACTCATTAATGTCCTAGCAAGAGACTTATCAGTAGTTTGGGAGCGTTCTTCCACAAATTTCATAAACTATGTTTAACTTTCAGTTTTGGGAAGAGCTGACTTAATATTATTTGCTATGCTCATTCGCATAAACATCAAACTAAGTCTGTTTGACCTTTCCCAGACTTTATAATGGGTTTTCTCTTCAGTGTTGTTTGCATGCAGGCTTCTCAACATGAAAAATCGTATCAAGATCCAACACACCTAAGTGAAATTGGACTTGTTCACTCCAATAAGAGAAATTCAACCTATTGAATACTAGAACAGATGTAGCTTGTAAATGTAAAGATACAGGAACATATACTGCAATTAACACATGCTTATCATTAATACTTTGAGTTATACATTAAATAGATTCCAACAACAAACAGACATTATATGCATACTAATGCTCTCCTTTGGGTGATACATTAATACGCAAAAAATAATGATGTTATAAATATTAACATTATTTGGTAAGACATATGCACTAATTAGCAAAACTCATTATCTTTGGATATACAAGTAAAACTAATAATGCATACTCACTACCAACAATCATGTCCATTAATTATAAGAACAACTAATCAACCTTTGGGCGATCTATAAATGCCTTATAATAATGAACTTTAATTAATCCATATAAATCAATTATTCATAATTTAACATCCATTCTATGGGTAATTGAAATCAAAATTTATCATTAATTTGGAATTAAAATAAAACATAAAGATTTGATCACTTTGGTGATTACATATCTATCATACAAATAATTTCAATAAATAAAAATTATCAATAATTTGGAATTAAAATAAAACATAAAGATTTGATCACTTTGGTGATTACAAATCCATCATACAATTAATTCCAATAAAATAATCATTAATTTAGAATTAATTAAAAGCATAAAAGATTCAATCACTTTGGTGATTACAAATCTATCATAGGATCAATTCTAACAAATCAATTAACTCATAAATTAATTATCATTAATGCAGCGGAAAATAATCGTTAAAAACATATCATTATACCCACTTTTAAAATCCTAAACCATACGGAAGCATACGACAGTGGCTATTATAATTAATTTGGATGGAGGTGTAGGCAATTTCCAATAAACAAGCTTGATCCATATATCCATAAGTAATTGAATTAATAATCATAAAATTAAATATATTAGGATGTGGCCCATGTTAACAATTTCATCTTATTGGACACAAGATCTTGACATGAAAAAACAAAATCGGTATCCAGCCGATCAATGAAAAAAAAAACACGTACTTTCATGGATCACAATTTAAACCAATTGCTTCCAATTATGACATTTATTAGGATGCTTGCTTTCGCATCTCAATTGCTTTCAATTATCACATTTATTAGGATGCTTTCGCATGTCATAAGCATGACACCCTTAATATTCTTCATCAAATCAGATTAAAACACAATAGCCAATTTACTATCATTCTAATAAACTCTTATCATTTTCGGTAATTCAATTCCCACAATTTTATTTATACTAAAATTAGGGTTTATAAAATATTGGGGAAAAATATCTATAATGGAGATTCACAAATTCAATCAACCTGGCTCTGATACCACATGTAAGTTTAAACATAATTAGGAATAATCAATTATATAATATTTCACAAGATCTTAGAATTTATGATTCTCACATAATAATAATATAGGATAGTGAGAGAGACTAACCTTGATCCATAAGAGATCCAATCAATTGTACTTCAATCTCTTTCTCTCAATCTATCTCTTTCACTTCAATCTCCTTTTCTCAATCTATCTCTTTCAGTCACTTTTCTCTACACACTTTATTGATGGTATATTGTGTAGAACTCTAATACTACAGAGACAAAACCCTATACCTTTATATAACCAATGTCCATCAAATTGGTTACCATCAATTATTATAAAATAATAACCAATTTCCATTAATTTAGTTATTATCAATAATATTTGTAACCGACTCCCATCAAGTTAGTTACCATCATATAATTATGAAATAAACAAATTCTCATAATTACCAATACATCATTTTATTTTATTAAATCACATACAGGCCCATAATGATTATTCACATGAGTCACATTATGGAATAATTTATTTTTTTCTAACATATGGGAGGTTGGAGTTGCATGGTGGAAGGTGGTGTGTGGGGTGCAGTGGAGGTTGGAGTTGTATGGTGGGTTTTGGCTTTGCCTTCGGTACCCTAGAAGAGGCGAGGGTGCTTGTGAGGGTGGTTTTGTTGGGGTGCAATGGAAGCATGGTTGTTATGGAGGGACGTGGCTTGAGGGTGTAATGGAGATAATGGTGGGACAGCAGGGTAAGAAAGAGAGAGAGTGGAGTTGGATGGTGTGTGGCGGGAGGTGTATGCTGCAATGTTGGTGGCTGGTTTTTCATGCTTACGGGGGTGTAGCGGAGGTGTAGGGTGTCGCTTTGGCTTGTGGAATTGAGTTAGGTGGTAGTGAGGTGCATGATAGAACGTGCATGGTGGGAGAGGTTGATGTTTCGCGTGAGGAGGTTCCTTTGGTGGGATGGGTTTGGTGGTTTTGGATGAGGAGGTTTTTTTGCGAGATGACTTTTATAGTTTTGGGCATGGTGGAAGCTTAACCTTAGGAGGAGGAGAAGGCTTCTTGGGAACAGGTGGAGGACATAGACAGAAGGAGGAGATTTATGGAAAATCTTTGGTGAAAGTGTTGAAGAACTATAAGAGGAATGGTGATGAGTGGATGGGGAGAAGCTTAGGCAAGAGAGGGTTGTGCTTTCAGAAGAAAGCTGGAGTGCATGTCTTTGAATAAAACTTGAGTTTTCAAGTAGTAGGATGAAGAGTGTGTTTGACAACACCTTTTAACTTGATCACCATTTTTATGCTGAAAGGGTCATCATGAGAAGGACAAGGAGCAGCTTATACAGTAAGTAGCTGAGTAAAACATTCTTCTTCGAGTTCATCACCTTTCAATATGTCATGAGGAAGAGACACTTTGGAATTTCCATTTTTCTCAACCTCAGCAACCCTTTTCTTTAGAAAAATCTCTTGCCGTTTTTCCCCTTCCTTTTGAGAGTGAGAGAGTCCTCCTTTATCTTTTATGAGGGAATGCAGTTAAGAGAGAAAATGGGATTTTGGAGACTTTAGTCACGGGAGAAAATGGGATTGTGGGAAGTTGAGAGTAAGTAAACAAAGACTAATTCTGAAACGGTCTCTCTTTTTAATATTTTTTGTACTTTATATTTTTTATGTTTTTTGTTTAATATTTCTTTATTAACTTTTTTTTTCATTTTTTATTTATTTTCGTTTTTTATTTTTAATTATTTAGTATTTCTTTATTTATATTTTACTTTTCATTATTTATTTTCGTTTTTCTTTTCTATTTATAAAATTTAATGGATTAAGTTCAACCTCTTTTTTATATCTTTTTGAAAACTAATCAAGTATTATTTTTTCTTCATTTTTTGTTTTGATTATTACTTTTTATTGTAGACACATTTTAAAAATTTTTAAATTTAAAATTACCTGGACGAAATTGAGTATTGGCAAGCTTTATCAGAAGGTCACAAAAACAAGCTCAGCTTACATCCAGGAGACCAAGATGTATCAAGATCTTAAGAAGTTTTATTGGTGGCCTGGTATGAAAAATGATGTAGCCAATTTGGTGTTGCTTGTCTTACTTGTCAAAAATCCAAGGTTGAACATCAGCGACTTGGAGGTATGTTAACTTAGTTAGACATCCAGGTGTGGAAGTGGGATAGTATCTCTATGGATTTTGTTACATGCTTACCGCATACTTTGAGGAAGCATGATTTTATATGGGTCATTGTAGCATGTTGACAAAGACTACACACTTTTTACTGATCGATTTGAGAATATCTATGCAGAAGTTGGCTCATATTTATACAAACAAGATAGTTAAATTGCATGGTGTCCCTTCCAGTATAGTATCAGACAGAGATCCTAAATTCACATCTAGATTTTGGAAAACGCTTCAAGAAGCTTTAAGGACCAGACTTAGGCTTAGTTCAGCATACCATCCTCAGATTGATGGACAATCGGAGAGAACTATCCAATCTTTAGAAGATTTGGTCAGAACTTGTGTATTAGATCATTTGGGCAGTTGGGATGAAATTCTACCTCTAGTGGAGTTCACCTACAATAACAACTACCAGGCAAGCATTGGAATGACTCCTTTTGAAGCATTGTACGGTAGAAAGTGTAGAACACCTCTATGTTGGTTTCAAGATGGTGAAAGTATGTTGATTGAACCAGAGTTAATACAACAAACCAATGAAAAAGTTAAGAAGATTCAAGAAAGATTAAAAACTTCTTTGAGCATGTAGAAATCCTATGCGGATAAAGAGGAAGACCTATAGAATTTTCTATTGGTGACCATGTCTTTCTAAGAGTTACACCATTTACTGGTCTAGGAAGAGCTACCAGATCAAATAAATTGACTCCAAAATTTATAGGGCCTTATAAGATTCTTAGAAGGATAGGTCTTATTGCGTATGAACTTGCTTTGCCTCCTCCTTAGCTAATATTTACAACATTTTTCATGTATTTCACCTAAGGAAATATGTACCTAATCCAAGTCACATTCTAGAATCAGATTAAGTGCAAGTGAAGGAGAATCTTTCATTTGAAGTGAGACCAATCAAGATCTTAGATTCTTAGATAAAAAACTATGTGGAAAAGATATATTTACGATCAAAATCATATGGGATCTCACTTCTGGTGATTCCACTTGGGAAATAGAAGAGGACATTCGAGCATCATATCCTAATCTTTTCCTTGGTAAGCTAAATTTTCGAGGACAAAAACTTTTGTAGTTGGGGATAATGTAACCCCCCCACCCCCCGAAAAGATAAGAACGAAAAAAAGAGACACCAATAACTTTCTCTCTTTTGCCCTCTCTATCTATCTCCCTTCTCTCTCAATCTTCACTCTCCATACTTCATCTGTTTCAGAATCTGATCAAGTTTCACAGTAGCTAAGGATCCCAGGACCATTTCTAACCGATCAGAAATCAGAGTAAGTTCCTATTTACTCTGAGAATCCTTTGTTCTCTATTTTTTTTTGTTAAGTTTTTGTAATCAATATTGGCTGGAACAGTTGAGAAAAGTGTTCCTCTCAACTTGATTAAGATTATACTAAAAGTTGGTGTTATTTGGATAACTTTTTCTAGATCCCTAGAGTTTGACTAGCGTTGTTGCCTGATTGGAGGAACGATAGGGGATCGTGGTCAAAGGTAAGGGAAGCTAGTAATTTGTTTTATACTATTTAGTTACTTTCAAATATAACCCTAGGATAAAAGACTTGGATATATGATTATCATTACTCAAGTCTTTCTTGCAGGTCTAACTTGTCCTTGAGCACTGAATGAGTTTGATTGTTTATCCTAATTTGGTGTGATTAATTGAACTGTTTTGAGTAATGATGTTAGAAAGTAAGATGTGAGAACATTTTGATTGTTGTTTGATGGAATTGAAATGATATGTGTATTGTCTGAGTTATATAGCTATATGTAATCATTTTGGTTGAAATGAAACCAGTGTACTAGGGGTTGAAAGGAAATCAAGGTACCATGGTTACATATGTCTCTATATGCTTCAGTATGACAGAATTGATGTGTTATGTGTGGTGATTGATTTATAGACTTGTATGTAATCATTATGGTTGAAATGAAGCCAATGTACTAGGGGTTGAAAGGAAATCAAGGTACCATGGTTACATATACATCGATATGCTTTAATATGATTGAATAGATGTTGTATGTGTGATGATTGAGTTATAGGATCATATGTAATCATTTTGGTTGAAATGAAACTAGTGTACTGAGGGTTGAAAGAAAATCAAGGTACCATGGTTACACATGCACCTATAAGCTTCAGAATGGATGAAATGATATGATTATTGTTATGACTGAATGATAAATGCATATGCAATCATTTTGATTAAAACGGTATCAGAGTACCGAGGATTGAAAGGAAATCAAGGTTCGGTAGTTGCAAATGGATCATTGCGAGGTCGATGGATTTTGAATAGAGTATGAAAGATTGTGATTGAATGTTAAACTTATTGGTATTTGACTTGAGAATTGATATTTAAATTTTTAAATCTAATCACTTCAATTCTTTCCACTCTTATAAGCTAAAATCATTATTTCACTAGCTTACCCTTGCTTGTCTTATTGTGTTTTGAACTGCGATGACTGTACTATGTACACGAGCAAGTGCAAATGTAGGTTCTGGAGCACCTTAAAGAGTATATAGCCTTAGTTTGGTCATCTTTTTGTTTTGTATACACTCATATATATGCTTGATGTATTTAAAGACTTTATAACCTTGAGATGATCTTCTTTTTTTTGTCATGTAGATAGTTGTACTAAGTTTGATATATCTGGACACTTTATGTAGTACTTTGAACCTTAAATGCATGTTAATACTTGGCAGTAGACAAAAGTTAGTTTAGTTGAGAAATCATTTTCTGATAGTTTCCCTTGAGTGGGAGAATCTCGCTCAAGCGAATTTTGCAGAAAAGTTCACTCTGCAAGTTTTACTTGAGCGGAATACAGCTCGCCTGAGTGAGCTCTTTGTAAAAAAAGTAGGGTGCTCTCTGAACCATTTTTGTTCAAGCGAGTAGCTTTTTGACCAAGGGAGAAAAGATTTTTGCTAAGACAAGGGTATTTTCGCTCAAGTGAAAATAGCACTGAAACTAGAGTGCCCTCTAGACCATTGTCGCTCAAGCAAGAAAAATTTTACTCAAAAACTAAATTTTATTTTATTTTTTCTTTTCTTCTCTTCTTCTTTTCTTCTTTCTTTTATTCCATTTTTTTATGTATTAAATGCTTTATGATTTGAAATTATACTTTATTTATCTATAACAGTTAAATGACAAATGCTATAAAATTTTTGGGTTTTTACATATGAAAGCTGTAAATACATATATACTCAATTCATTTGTTTTGTTTTTAAGTTTTAGAATTGTTTTGTAATTTTCTCTTCTTTCAAAGTTGTGATTTTTTTCTAAACTCTTTTTTCTTTTTTTATGGAGAGTTCATTTTTTTAGTTCAATTTACCAAACTAAGTTCATATAATTTAAATTGAGTCTGTTTTCTTCTTTCAAATTTGCGTTTTTTTTTCTATTTCTCTTTTTTGTTTTTTAATTCTCCATTCATTAACGGAGAGTTCATTTTTTAGTTCAATTTACTAAATTAAGTTCGTATAATTCAAATTGAGTTTTTATCAATCATTCAATATTTTGTTTTCTTTTTTCCTCTCTCCAATATCAAACTGATATAATATAATTGTGAAGCTGATCTTACAACTCAAGTTAGAAATATATTAAGTGTTGATTTTATTATAACATATAAATTAAATTTAAAAATATTTTGATTTAATTCATATTTTTTATTTAATAACGTTTATTCAGTTAAATGAATTAATTAAATCAGTTAATTATTTAAATTTGGATACAAATCTTCATATAATTTTGATAAGAATTGTATCAATTTTCTTGTATTTCATTTTTAATCTTTGTTTGCATTTTATAATTTTATCTTCTTTAAAAATCCACAAATTTATTTTTATAGAAAAAATATTAAACAACACGATACATACCTGCCATTTGAAAATTGACCTAAATTATACTTTATATTTTAAAATTTTATCAAAAAGCAAATTTAGATACTCTGATTTCAAAACAACATTGAATATCAAATTGATGCTATTATCAGGGACACGTGTTATTGTGTCTAAATTCTAGTGTTTTTCTTTCCTTTCCTTTAAATTTTTTGTTATTTTCTTCACATATCTTAATCCTGCGTTAGTTTGATTACATTGTGTTTTTAATTTTCTGTATCAACTAGGAGAAAATAAATCTGTGTAGTTTCTATTTACAATTGTTGGATTGTTTTAGTATGCTTATCATGATTTTCTGTCTTAATTTCTGTCGTTGTTCATGATTTCTGTCACTGTTTCCATTTTTAGTTTTATAGTTATTGTCTCTGTTAAATATTTCTATCACTATTTTTTGTCTTTTAATTTGTTATTTCATATTTTCTTTTTGATATTTTGATTTTTTTCACTATGTTCTATCTCTGAATTTACTACTTCCTGGTTGTTACTATTTTTTTTCTTTAAACTAGGTTTCTAGTCATTTATTATTCATCAAAATTTTGGAATAATCAAATAAAAATTAAAATTATGCATGGAATAGAAACTAATTAGACTCCTAAAAAATTAGGAAATGGAACATGAATAGATATAATGAATAGTTTTTATTTTGTTTTGATACTATACAATGAAAAATAACTCTAGTTTATGTTAAAAAAAAATTAACCAACAAAAATAATTATGATTTTCTTTATTTGAAAAGAAATTCGCTAAAGAAGTGACAGTGAATTAATAAAGTTATATTATTTTTTTCATATTATCTAATAAAACTATATTATTTAATAAAACTATATCATCTAATAAAACTTAAGTAAAGAGAGTAATATATAATATTTTACTTTTTAAATAATAATATTAACTATTTTATTTTTATCTTAAAATAAGAATTAAAATGCTATATTTTCTTAATTTATACGATTAAATTCTTATTATAAAAGTATTTTATATTATGAACGAATTAAGTAGTTTAAAAAATAGTGATTAAATAAAATGAAAATAATAATAAAAGTAAATAACTAATAAGAATATCAAATAAAAAAAATAAGATATTAAATTATTATCATAATAATAAGAAGAATAATTTATTAAAAAATATAAATAAAAATATTAAAAAATTAATTAATTAAAAAAAATAAAAAATAAAAAATGTGATGTGTGAGCTTATGTAAAAAGATAAGCTTAATACGGTTAAAAAAAAATATGATTATTTAAAATATGTAATTATTTTAAATTAGTAAACTGTGTGATTTGGAGTAAAGGAACTTTTAAAAATATTTGTAACTCTATTTGGAGTAAAGGAACTTTTAAAAAGAAATTATTTAAAAGTATTTGTAACTCTATTTTTAGTGTATTTCTCTATTTAAGGGTATGGGAGAGTGAGGTTAAACTCTTTTAAAAAGAAACTCTTTTTACGTTAATATTAATAAACTTTTGTGTTTTATTAATCTTTTATTTATTTTGAACCATTTTAAATTGTATATTATCTTACTCGTTATGTATTTTATTTATTTTATCTCTAATTATACACAGGTCCTATATATTTTATTTATTTTATCTTTTGGCACTGGTCTTGTTTATTTTATTTATTTATTTATTTTATTTCAGTTATGCACTGATCAAGTTTATGTTATTTATTTTATTTTCAGTTTTGTTATACTCTTATTTATTTATTTATTTTATCTCTAGTTATGCACTATTATTGTTTATTTTATTTATTTATTTATTTTATTTTCAATTATGCATTTATTTTATCTTCAATTTCAAACTGGTCATATTTATTTTATTTAAGTTATCTCCAGTTTTATCAAAATTATATATATTTAAAGTTCTTACTTTAATTCTTATTTCATTCTATCTTGTTATAATTTAAATATCATTTTTGATATAGAAATACATATAATGTAAAAATATGTATTTTGATGAATTTGGATGAAAAAAAGTTATGTGTATGCTGTGTTATTATTTACTAATTATATATATATATATATATATATATATATATATATATGTATGTATATATGTATATATATATATATATATTTTATTGGCAAATAGCTACAATTTTCGAGAAGAATAATTATGATTGTATCGATGCTTTGATTATATAAACTCAACTATCTAATCACTTCACAAATCACTTTTGATGTTCAGGTTGATCATCAAAAGTGACATATAGATCTATATGTTTGATAAAGTGAAAATAATTCTTATAGTTTTAGGTCAAGCCATATACCCCATTGTTTGTGATTGTAATCATAGGCCTGCATTGTTTGTTTTGTTTGTAAGGTTTATTAAGATTATTATTTAAGGCTTATAAAGACCTCACTCCTTTCATGTTTTTTCTTTCATATATTTCTGTTGTAAGGGTAGAAGCAAAATATGCTCAATAATAATTGTTAGGAAAGAATCTTTGGAAGATTTTTTGGATGATTGGCTTGTGAAGAACCTAGCTCAATTATCATAGAATATATAAAATATATAGATAGTTCTACATTATGATGTAGAACTTTTATTGTACAAAACTTACATGTCATTTGTAATACATTATGAATATTTACAAGGGATGTGAAAGGCAGACATACATTTATATCTGTGAAATAATATTATAAATTATATTTTATCTAGGAAAACTTTATTTTATAAAAAGAAAAAAAATAAATTTACTCAGAAATTCTAATTAAATAGCAAATATCTATATAGTAGTCAGCTTGTTACATTTGGTAGTATCAGAGTGGTTTGTTCTTAGGATGACCTGAGGGTAGTGGGTTTGTTAGGTTTCCTCTACATGAAATATTGATTTAAGTCTAGTTTCAAGACATATTTAAAAGTTTTAGTTGGATGTGTGACAATGATCATTGGAATTGTGGTTGTATTTGAGTTAAAATGATTATTATGTATGAAGATGAAAGTCTTAAGAATAAAAGAATCTTGATAAGGCGGTGAGGGTGCAAACTCATGACTAAATCGAGATAATTTTCTATCTTAATTCTTCGAGTTTGAAGTACATTTGAAAGAAATATTTTGATTGATTGATTGATTATATTTTGTATGTAATCCAAAAGCATTTATGGTCTAGCCTTCACTACATGCACTGTGTTTGTGGCTTGAAGTGATAATTAGACGAAGAACATTGTTGGTTGAAGACCTTGACGTGCAACGTCAATGGAAGTCAACAATTGGCAGCGAAAATTGAAAAGAATGCAGCAACAATGAGGAAGAATGGAGTAGTTGTCGTGGTTGGAGAATGAAATTGAGGAACAAGGTGATTGGAAGAGGTGAGACCAACTTCCAATGGATTCCCAAAGCTAGTCTTCTAAGAGAAGCAAACAAAGGAAGTTACATTCCCTAAGCCAACTTCCAATTGAGAAAATTTTCATTCCAATGTCATGTGTTGATGCAAATAGAGTAACATTTGTTTCCTTTATGCTTGTTGGAGAAGCTAAACTGGTGGAGATTTACCAAGCAACAATTGGAATGTGAAGGAAGACATTACATGGGAAGTCTTTAATAAAAAGTGTATGGAAAATATTTTCCATAAGACCTTTGAAGGAGGAAGGAACTTGAATTCCTTAACCTTCGTAAAGGTAAGAAGAATATGTGGCAAAATTTGATGAGTTGTCAAAATTGTCCTTATTTTCATGAGAAAGTTAATCAGTGTTTCTATTGTTCAAAGTATGGAAGTGGACTGAAAGCTGACATTTGGTTAGTTACTTAGAGATTTCCTCATTCTCTATTCTTGTAAACTGTTGCAGGATTTATGAAGACGATACTAAGCAAGAGAGGCTCAATGGAGGCAAGGAGGGACACTGAGATGCAAGAGAAATGAATTCAACAATAAGAAACCTTACCAACGCCTTTCCTATACTTCTTGAAATTCTTTAGGGAAAAAACATTTCTCTTCTGCCAATACTTCGATATAACCAACCCTAGGACCTCATCAATTAAGGAATTATCCTAAATAGACTATAACTTGCTTCAATTGTGGAAAATTGGGTCATTACCAGAATGAATGCAAAGAGGTAAAAAAGGGGTAAGGTATTGAGGGGAACAACATCGGAGGAAAGAATCAGGTTGGAAGATTGAAGACATATGGAAGAGTCTTCACCATCAATGATACTAAAGTTTTTCAATTTGAAGACTTAATTCAAGGTAAATGCATCATAAAATGGTCACCTCATCAATGTACTATATGATTCAATGTTCCTCACTTTTCATATGCCATGACTATGTGGAACATCTAAAGGTACCTATATCTTTATTACCATACGATTTAACTATGTCTACTCCTACCAATGTTCCAGCCGTCACTTCACTTGCATGTACATATTGTCGTATCTTCCAACCATGTCCTCTAAACTGTCATGATAAGACCTTAATTTTCAAATCAAATATTGGTGAAGTTTCAGACTAAAGAGAATTAAAATAGACTACTACCAACCACAATGAAGTTCCAAAAGGATCTCAAGTATACATGATCTTGACTTCTTTAAAGGTCAAGGAAATTCCATAAATCACTAAGGTTCCTGTTGTTTATCAATAACTTGATGTCTTTCCTAAAGATGTTCCATGATTACCTCTAGAAAGAGAGGTAGAATTTACCATAGACTTAGTACTAGGATAAAAGCCAGTGTTTGTAGCCCCTATGAGATGTCACGTCAATAATTAGCAGAATTGAAGAAACAAATAGAGGAACTATTGGACAAATAATTCATCAAACCTAGTGTTTCTCCTTGGGGTGCTCTAGTGTTGCTAGTTAAGAAAAAGGATGGCATTATGAGATTGTATGTAGATTATCGTCAACTTAACAAAATCACCATTAAGAATAAATATCCTCTCTCAAGAAGTGATGACTAGATGGATAAACTAAGAGATGTTGTGGTATATTACAAAATTGACATAAAATATGATTATCATCATATGAGTTAAGGTGAAAGATATCCAAAAGACAACATTTAAGACAAGACACAGTCAATATGAGTACTTGCTAATGCCTTTTGTTGTGACCAATGCTCCTACCATTTTCATGCACCCTATAAACCACATTTTCATGAACTTTTGGATAAATTTATGGTAGTTTTCATTTATGTCATTTTAATTTATTCCAAAAATCATGAAGAGTGTGAGAGACATTTGAGGATTGTTTTAAAAAATCTCAGAGAAAGACAATTGTATGGGAAATGGTCAAAGTATGAGTACTTGTTAATGTCTTTTTGTGTGACCAATTCTCCCGTCATTTTCATGCACCTTATAAATTGCATTTTTCATGAATTTTTGGATAAATTTGTGGTAGTTTTCATTGATGACATTTTAATTTATTCCAAAAATCAAGAAGAGTGCGAGACACATTTGAGGATTGTTTTAAAAATTCTCAGAGAAAGACAATTATATGGGAAATGGTCAAAGTGTGAGTTTTGTTTAGAACATACACAACTAGTTACATGACAAAAAGAGAGAGAAAAACATAACCAAACTAACAACTTATACTCCTCTAGGTGTTTCTGAACTTGTATCTAACTCTGCTCGTGTACATAGTATAATTATCGCAGTTCAAAACACAACAAAAAAAGGTAAGGTAAGCTAGTGAAATAATATATTTTATCTTGTGAAAGTAAAATGAAATGAAATAAATAGATATACAATTTATGTTCTGTTATAATTTAAGAATTCAAATATAAATCCTCAAATAAAATATAAATAGGTTTATCATCTAGTCATAATCCTTCGTACTCCATTTCAAGCATATTGACTTCGTAAAAATTCATTTACAATCTCCGTACATTGATTCCCTTTCAATCTCCAGTACCGTGGTTTCTTTTCAACCAAAATGATTGCATTTGAACTCATTTATTAGTCATAACACATATCATATCATATCAACCATATTGAAGCATGTAGATTCATATGTAACTAAGGTATCTTAATTTCCTTTCAATCTCTAATATGTTGGTTTCATTTCAATCACAACGATTACATATGAACATATAATTTAGTCATCACATATCATATTAATTCAACCATACTGAAGCATATGTAACCATGGTACCTTAATTTTCTTTCAATCCTCAGTACTCTAGTTTCATTTCCACCAAAATGGTTACACACGAACATATAATATAGTCATAACACATCATATCAATTCAATACTGAAGCATATAGATGCACATGTAATCATGGTACCTTGATCTCCTTCCAATACCCAATACTTGGTTTCATTTCAACCAAAATGGTTACATGTGAACATATAATTTGGTCATCACACATCATATCAATTCAATATTGAAACATCTAGATGCATATGTAACCATGATACTTTGATTTCCTTTCAATCCCTAGTACCATGGTTTCAATTCAACAAAATGGTTTCATATGAACAATATAATTCAGTCTCACACACATAATTTGAATTTCATCATACACAACCATATATATATATATATATATATATATCCAATAATTCATAATTCAATATATTCAAAGCAGCTCTTGTCTATCAAGCTATCAATGTCAAATTTTATATTATATACATAATCAACCAATTTATCATAAATGATCTTTGTAATACAAATTGAAACTCAAAACTAGGTCCCCTCAAAATCAAAGCTTCTAACCTAATTTACTATTGAAAAACTTAAAACTAGTTTTCCTTACTTGAGATGACGATCCTAAAACAATTCCTCCAAACTAGTCAGCTACATTAATCCAGTCTCTAGAGATCTAGAACATGTTATTCAAACAAAACCAAATTTAGTATGATCTTAGTTATCTTGAGAGAAATAATTTTCTCAACTGTCCCTCCAAGATTGATGACGAAAACTTAAGAAAAAGTAGAGAACAAAGGATCTTTAGAGCTAATAAGAACTTACTCTGTTTGAAATTCTGCTCGGATAAAAATGATCCATGACTCCTCAGCAGCATGTGATCAGATTTAAATTTTGGAATAGATGAGATATGGAGAGAGAAAAGGTAGAGAGAAGGAGGTGTTTGGGAGGTAGAGAGAGAAGGAGAAATAGAGAAATGGAGGAAGAAGGTTCAGGGCTTATGATGCCTTACATGAAACTAAAAATTTTACAAGAAAAACTCAATTCCTTAAGTTTTTCTTTATTAAAAAAAATTAAAGTAAAAATAATGATATCAAATTAAATATTTTTTCAAGAATTAAGGATGTAGTGATTATTATAGTTAAATAATTTTATGATTACATTAAAGATATTTGTATTTTTTTCCATTTACTTTTTTCATTTCTCTTCCCTCTATCCCTAAGAAAATTCTCCCTACTTAGTATTTGTTCAAATCTCATTTATTTAAAATCTCATCACACTTCCCAATAGTTAGAAAGCTTATGGGAATTTCTTATACATCGTGATGTATAGATGTGTGACTTGGGTTGTAATTAACTTACCATGATCCATTACTCTTGGGTTCACGTATTAATTCAAGTTTTAGATTAAATAAGATAAGTACTACGAAAGATGTTAGTTGATATTCCATTTGTTGAACATCCTTTAATGTATATATTCATATGCGATCTATATAGTTTTTGTATGTTTGTGTTTGATGGTATTAAATTGTTTCAAAATATTTTTTTGTATATATTTTTTTTTCATGTCGAAATTTTATTTGATTAATTTAGCATTGTATGCATTCTTTTTGTGATAATTTATTATGCTTATATTGTGTACACGAATAGATATAGATACATGTATAGTAACAACACATGAAAGAGATTGAACATTTATTTTTTATTCTCGTTATAAAATTTTATAATATATATATATATATATATATATATATTATGTTTAAATTGTATTTTCAATTACTAAATATTTTATAGAGATCCTCTTTTGAAATTTATAGTAAAGTAATTTATTTTGTGATAATATTGCAATAGAAAACATATTAAATTATATAAAATTAATAATTATCAATACTGTCATGGAAATATATCACAAAATATATTAGTGATGTATAAATTTGATTTGGAATTCACGTAGAATTGTGAAAAAACTCAACTAATAACTTTAAATATATTATTGAGAAAAAAAAAATAGTAACATTAAAACAAAAATGCTAATATATGCGAAGTAATATGTGGATAAATATTATATATAAAGAAAATAAGTTAGAAGAATTAGATATTATTGTTTTATCTGTTTTATAATTTTTTTAGTTTAATCCTTATTATTTGTTTCTTATTGAATATAATAGTTGTTTTAAAAAATTTGTTTATTATTTTATATCTTTTTAAGATAGTTCATTATTGAACGCGTAACCCTCATGACAAATAACAAACTTATTTGTTATTTTCTAGAATAACATATTAACATTAACGTATTATCAAATATTCGTATCTTGAATAATTTATTATATCTTAAACACCAATGCTTACCACTCGCACCGCACACACTAAAATTTCAACTATACAGGAATTCATGATTGGATAAGTGAAAAACATTACTCTTTTATGAATATATATATATATATATATATATATATATATATATATATATATATATATATATTTTTT